>Ga0209094_1000267_pt1 | contig 40563 bp, 49 predicted proteins | sample COGITO_mtgs_1004_2_FD_184790 | JGI IMG/M metagenome (GOLD analysis project Ga0209094, IMG submission 184790) | Pelagic marine microbial communities from North Sea - COGITO_mtgs_100430 (SPAdes) (version 2) | ecosystem: Environmental > Aquatic > Marine > Epipelagic ... | reverse complement strand
CGATATCTAGGGTGCGCAAATGTTGAATAATTTCCTCGGGCGTGTATTTTTTGCGGGCCATAACTTCTCCTCAGTTATGTCCAAATCATAACATATGACCTGGACCAGTTTTGCCCGGCCAGGTCAATACCATGTCGCAATCTGGTCATTTAATATGTATTTGCCTCGCACTCTTTTCTCCTCATCTAGCACTACAGCAACTGCCACAAACTTCTCAGCTTCTTTGGATGGAATAACGGTTAATGTCAAAAATGATAGGAGTGTAAATAGGCTTTCGGTCTTGCCGTAATAAAGATCAATTAAGATCGTTCTATCTGGTATTTCTTTGCATGGCTTGGCCTTGCACAGCTTAAAGCTTTTAACTTCTTTCGGGGAAGACCACATATATGGGGAATGACCAACGGTGTCTTCCAAGCTTCCATTTAAGTACATATATCGATGGTTAATATCCACTTCAACTGTTCCGTTCACCTCTAGATGATTTGGACCAAAAGAGGATTGATGATACTTTTTACCATCATGAAATGACGCGCATGAGGATAAGGCTAATAAAAATAAAAAACTAATTATCTTCATTAGGAACCTCGACACTTAGGAGCTTATAAATATCAGGCAAAATGATGCTCTTATAAAATTCAATCTGCTTATTGAAAGAGAAGGGGTGCATATTAAAATCATACGGAATAAAAAGAACTAAAGAGCTTATTGTCATATCGACCAAATACTCTTTGGTGATAGATCGAACTTTTCCAGTTTTAAGATCTGTTAGATTTACGCGAAACTTTAATTCCTTTTCAAGTCTTTCTGGGACTACGCCAAAAGTAATCACTCTAAGAAAGCGAGCGTGATCCTCCTTAAGTATTTTCTCGTCAAAAATAACCTCTAATAAATAGTCGTCTTGATAGAGACGAGACAGAAGTATCTCATTTACTTTAGTAGGCTTTTCATGCACCGACTTTAACGTTTTTGCTTTTCGGATGTCATACATCATTGAATCAAAAAAACGATTCCTCTTATTATTAGCGTGACCCTTTTCAAAAACATCTCTTTCATCAGTTCGAAGTTTAATATCTAGGCGGATCTTTTTATCTTTTGATGAGGTGATCGATTCGATTTGGGATGATTTCTCTTTCTTAATATTATAAGAAACAGACACTGCCACACAGCCTGACGCTAAAAGCAAAATAACGACCAATACTGTTTTATTTAACAATCCCACTCCTTGGGTTTATAAATTATCAATCAACTTTTTCATATCCTCATCACTCACTGGAACCTTACGAATTTCTTCGCCAGCTTCTTGCATCTTTTTAAGATCAATTATTGTATTAGCTGGAATGTCCTCGCCAAGCCTCCCTTGGACGGCATAAACAACCCAGCTTGCCCCCTCAAGTGACAACACAAGATAAGCAGCATCAGAGACTGCTAACACGCTCTGTCCAGCTATCTGAGATAAAGATCCATAGCTAAGTGTAAGGCCACTTCCTAAAACTAAACCAGGTGGAACTGTGCTTGCTTTGAAAACTTCGTACGCCACTTCACCAGTGCCCTTGAGCGTATGAGCCACCACTCCGCCAGTCAAAACCCCAGCCGCGGCAGTTTTTGAAATAACATTGCTGGAAATAGCCAAAACTTCGCCAGAGGTGCGAATAGATCCGGCAAGAATTCCACCTCCGACTCCTACAGCAACGCCTGAAACAGAACCACCGACACCCACAATTCCCTTCGTCAATGGTGCTCCGATGTATTCCAAACTTTTACCAACTAAAAGCCCCGCACCTCTGGTGGATTTTTCTGCGAATTCTTTTAAAACATATTCTCCTGAATAAAAAATCCCAGACAATGCCAGAGCGACCGTGGGGGCGGTGATATTGTAGATCGATAGACTTGCTTCTTTCGTCACTTCAACGACAACTAAGGTTGTTGTCACCCCATTTCTTGAGATTAAATAGGTGGGATAAGCAATTCCATTTATGAATGTATAACCGATGGCCCCAGCAGAGAGCTTACCTAAGGGCTTAATGATTCCTTGCCAAAGGATGCCATCAACTAACCATGCGACAGATTTGACTAAAGGAAATGAAACTCCAAACTCATCAGTCTTTCCAAGCTCTTTCTTTGCCTCTGTAAATGAGTTATTCACGTCCTTGGAATAATCCTTGAAAGAATCCTTAATTAAATACACTGGACCTTTGGAATACTCCCTTCTAAATTCGTCACTCTTTTTGAATGCCTCTATAAAGTGATCAAGACTTGTCGCATCGGCAACATCATGAGCTCGGGCCTTTAGCTTTGACGGTAACTCCACATAGGCGATGACGAACTTATCCAGCCCCTTATATTTTCTTTGTGGAATCTCAAAATCTTTGCTGGAATTAACAATTTCTCTACCTAGCTTAATCCCTCCAGTTTGAATGTCTTCTGCATCAACCCAACTTTGGGTGATTATTTTTTTTGCTCTAGCAACTCCAGTATCCATAACAACAATTGAGTTTTTTCTAAGCTTAGGCACTAAGTCTGAAAGCCCTTTTCTGATATCTTCATCAACTTCTTTTGCTAACTGAAACGATGCCTTTGATCCAGAATAGATCTGCACTGTCGTTGCTTTCACCTCACTTAAGTAACGAAAAAAAGAATCTTTCGCCCTCACACCAGAAAGCTCTTTGGCTAATTGTATGGCATCTGGGCCTGGCGGGATTAGCTTGATCTTAGTCGAAGGAATGGCAAATGCGCCGTTTTTATAGAGTGAGGCATGGCCTTCTTTTATAAGTTTCTTTGAATTCTTGATCGGGTCTTTTGAGTTTGTTGAACACCCAAAAAGAAGGATCATAAACAATGCTTTAGTCCACATTTTGCAGCACCTTTTTAATCACTTCGGGGTCCTCAGTTAATGGAGTGACTTCAATCTCATTCCTTCTTGCCTTTCTTAAGTCCAACACCGTACCTACAGGCAACTCATCTAGATTTTTATCACCAAATTTTCCAGTCACCTTCGCAATGAGTAGCTTAGGTCCATCGTAAACTAAAAAAATTGCTGAGTTCATCCCTGTTAGAAGTAATTGCGGGGGGATTTGCGAGAGAGCACTGTATCCTAGAACAACCCCTGTCTCCACTTTTTCTAAAACAACCTCACCTATCGCCTGTGACCCATATAATAAGATCGTGGCAGAATCCGAGGCCCTACTGGCTGTTTCTTCGAACACCAACTGAGACGCACCTATTATTGGTGATGTTCCCTTAATAGCTACCTTATTAATGAGCCCAACAGATCTCAAGGCATTACTAGTAACAGCACCATTAAGTGCATTCATCAAAGCTAAGCCTGAGAGATACCCTGCCTCTAAAGAAGGAGAGATGAGTTTGTAGCCAAGTTTAGTCGGATAATAAATGTTAGCGCCTAATGAATGAACAACATTGAAGGAGGCGATAAAAGTTTTTAGAACTAGATCTACTGTGTAGTAAGGGACACTCTTGAGATTATTATAAGTTGACTTGGCGGCAGGTTTTAAAATCGCGTTGTAACTCCAAGAGGTGTAACCGACAAGTATATCCCACAATCCAAGGAGCGAATTCCTTTGTGACCCTGATTTCTCATATTGCTCTTGAAAAGAGTAATTAGCTTCTTTGAAATGCTTTTTCCAAGAAGTTTCACTTTTTACTAAAAGGTGTCCCATAACAGGTCGAAGGGCATCCTCCATATCTTTAAAATTTGAATTTATTCTACCAAAGAATTGAAGATTGATTTCCTTAAGTGCCTTCAAGTCATCTTCGTTATTCTCAGAATATCTAATATAGCCAAGCGACAAGCTCTTCCAGGCTTCTTGGAAATTCTTCGAAGAATTTCTAAATGATTCATTTTGAAGTTTAGTGGCAGTATTCATTAGTCTTTTGGTAACATCTTTTTCCTTAAGATTAATTGCATTAACTGTTTCGGATGCACTCGAAATTCTTTTCTTTGTCGAGATTCTATTGAGCTTAATTTCTTCAATCGCACGATTAAAAGCTTCTTTAGAATTTTCATTATTTTTTATCGCCTCATCCCAAGCTTTCGCAGGAGAAGTCACAATGAACCATCCCTGATTGTACAAGTTTTTTTGACCCTCAATATTTTTGAGGGTCAAGCTATCTGAGGAATGAGCTTCAAAAACAAACACACAAAATATAATTTTAAATATGTTTGAGAATTGGTGTGCCATCTATTCAGATCCCCCGTTGTTAATAAGCATATGAATACGAGAATCCTGGAGTCATACTTCCACTATTATTAAAAGCTAAAACATCAAAATTTGCCCAAAACGGTGGCTTCTTATTCCAAAGATTATCTACGTCAAAAACGGCCATCCCTAAGATAGCGGCTATCGACAAATACGAGAAATATTTTACTCCATCGGTATCTGCATTTTGTGCATTTTCAAAAAGCAAAGCAGAATTAATGCCACCCACAAAAAACAGTAGTTTCTTTTGGTACTTTTTCCATTCTTGAATCACTTGATCAAGCTCACTCTTTGAACTCATCGGGACAAGCCAACGTAACTCAAACGGAAGTTCGTCTTCCTTTTTTCCTTCTGCAAGAAGTTTTAATCTCTCAGACCACAATTTCTCGTATTCCTTCTTATTCACTGATCTGCAAATACCGTGCATAGCTACGTAGAAATAAGCTCCTGATACGATAAATCCGGCGTTATAGGCAGATTGCTTGTCTTTATCATCACTCCCAGACTCTGTTTTCAAAAGCAGAGATGATGATGCCAGCAAGGCCGATGAATATAAGGGAACCCTGCCAAAGCCTGGCTTAGTGCCATCAAGATAAGTTGAATGGCAGCCAGAGGCAAAACCCTCGTTCGTGATTAGAACTAGGAAGAATACCGAATAAAACAAACCAAATGCCGTCTTCAAATCTAAACTCCAAAAATTGAAATTCTTTATTATTATAATCATATTTTTCATTATGATTCTAAAGATTTACTGCAGAAATGGTGCTTCGTTTCATTAGCTTCATTGGTTTGTTGACTGCACACTATAGTATAGTGTACTATAGTGTACATGGGGCAGTTCAAATTCGTTGTCTGGTTAGCTTATTGGTACCTACAAAATGAAACATTCGACTTTGAATGGGACTCGGCTAATGTGACTAAAAGCTCTACCAAGCATGGCGTAAGTGTCGATGAAGTTGAATCCTTGTTTGCTCTAAAAATGGCCGTACCTATTGGTAGGCAAGTTAGCCCTGAGGTTGATGAAGAGAGACTCTGTGTGGTCGGCCCTGCAATCTCAGGCAAGTTTATTTCAGTGGTCTTCACCCTTCGAGATGGAAGAGTCAGACCAATTAGCTCGCGTATCGCAAGCAGAAAGGAAAGGAGGCTATATGAAGAAGTCCGCAAAGCGCTTGAAGGCCTATGACAAGATCGAGTTCGACAGCAAAGAAATCATCGAGGGCATGAGCCGCCTTAAAGGTGCACGCAGAAAGCCTACGAGTATTGCCCTTGAAGAAGAACTTTTGAAAGAGCTTAAAGCCATCGCTTCGAAGCGTGGCGTACCTTATCAGGTTTTAATGAGGCTCCTAATCGCTGAGGGTGTTAAGCGGCTGAAGGATGCAGCCTAACCAATCCTCGGAACTACCCAGAGGCGAATTTTTAAACAAACTAAACCCGTAATGAGTAATGATGTCAAAAAGTTAAGAAAACCAGAGTCGTTTCAATCTGAGATGCTGGTTAGCTTCGATTATCATGAAATATCACAAAGAATCACAAATTTTACTTTGAGCACGATTGGCGCAAGCTATTCATTTAAGTAAGCCATTAATTCTTCTTGGTAAACCTTCTTCCCTTAAGTCTTTATTCATAAAGCTAAAGTAGCTAGACTTCGTAAGTATTTCTACCGAACTTAGATGAGCGCCCAGAACAAGAGACTTGAAAAGAGTTTTAAGCTCATCTTCTTTGCATTGAGCAACCCAATCTGATGTGACCATAAAAACATTTGCGTAAGCCACAACCAACTCTTCGGATATTGCTACTCTCTTAACTGACCCCTGGCTTTGTAGTGAGTATGTATGATTGTTTTTGGCGAATTTTGAAATTGCATCTGCTCCCCTATATTCATATCCTAGATCCCATGTTTTGCTTACTGAGGAATTCTTTATTTCTTCAACTGATCGAATGCTATTCAAGCAATTATTCAAAGTTCCGAATAAATTATTAAACATCACTGATGTCTGGTCTTTTTCCATTGTCTTTAACTGACTCAACAGACTTAATGACTGAGATTCAAACTGTTTCACAGCCTCCTTCTGCTCCACCCTGCTCAGTTTCAACTCCTCCCTCTGAAGCTGTAACTCACGAGACTGCATAAAAATTGTTCCAATAAGCCCAGCAAATGCAAGCCCTGAAAATAAAGTATTAAGGGCACCATATGAATCCCCAACAAGCCCTAAATTCGGTAAATGATTATGAGAGGTAATATCAAGAGCAAAAGTAATTAAGAATGGAGAACTGATCCATAGGGTTAATACAAGAAGGCCCATCCAGAGCATGTAGGTCTTATATCTATAATCGCTCGTGCTTGATTCCTCTTCACTCATATTTATTGATCCTTGCCATCTACGCTCCCTTGTACATGAAAGAACGCATCCTTAATGATTTTTTGCAAATTTTTATCGATACCTTGCATTTCAAGGCTACTGATTGCGTCAACCACCTTAATAACAGATGCTTTATGATCAAGACCGGTTTTACGAAATTCCATATAAATCATGTGGGCTAAAGTATTAGGATAGATATGGTTTCTGTTTAAATCTTCTTTTTCATCAGTCATAAACCCTTCTAGATTTTTCCAATCAATACAAAATGATTAGAGATTTTTTGATTCTTATCGTACACAAGTACCTCTGGATCAATCTTGGGTAGCAAGCCCCTCCCAATCTCTAAAGCCACTGGAGCAGGAACTGCCGCGAAAATATGAATACGGACACCTTGACCATAATTGTTACGTATTTCAGAAAGTATATCTCGATATATTTTGCGAAACTCAAATAAATTAATCTCTTGTCTCAAGAAACCAGGATTAGGTTGCTCAATCGATACTTCAACGATTTCATAATTGGAAGACAAGTGAGCAGAATACTCTTCTTCGTGGATTTTTCCACTAAGAGATAGAACGATTCCCACATCCTTAGTATCCTCGCCCATTCTAGTTCGGTTTATATTATAAGTGAATCTTACCTCTAGCTCATTTTTCCAGCACCAATCCTGAGTATCTCTATGCCTCTGAAACAGTTTCATAGCGATCTTATCTCCGAGGCACTTTCCAAGCTTTATTAAAAATGGAATTGGCCCTAGAGCAAAAACAGAAACGTGGCCAGCGTTCACGATCCCATTAGATTTATCAAAAAAATATTGCACCCTACGCTCAATTTGATCAAATCCGGAAGCCCAGTAATCACTCGCGTCTGTTGGTAGAGTCGTCAGATCAATAGTAAACGGGTTAATCTTTGTAGGATAAAACGGAAGTGAAGCTATCTGAGCTTGCTTCGTATCTATTTCTACTGCATTGTCACCAATATTAGCTTTAAAAACTAAAACTTCAGTCTTATGTGTATGAACTATGCCCGTTACTAATTCTATTCTATCCTCATGCTCTTTTTTGAATTCTAGCAATAAAGGTACAGGGTAATTTGCGACATATGCACTGTTATCAATTAAACCATTATGCTCTCTGCAAGTAAGCATCAAATTGGAAATATTTGTCGCAAGTTGTGGCGATTTTACAACATCCCCACGAGGGCCACTAGCTTTCCATGAAATTATGTGGGCTATGTTAGATAAGTTTAAAACCGCGAGAGTCACTCTATCATGCCATATAGGTACATTACATCCTCTGAACTGACATCTCCCACCGGCCCTAGCCCAAAGCTCTAGCTTGACGCTTTCTGGGATAGGAGGTCGAATTTCTTTGGGCGTTGCGATTTTTAACTCTTTTTTTTTATCCATTTGTGGATTCACTTAAGAGAGGGGATGGAGTTGCATGTCGAACAGCAGCCAACAACTCACCAGCAGTCAATTTCTTATCAGACCTCAAGCACTCAAGTATCGCAGCTTTCGCTACCTTATTAGTCAAATCAGAAAAACTAAATGGGATTGATTTTGATTTCGAAGCGTCAACTAAGGACGAAATCTCACTCTTCGTAGGGTTAGTGCCAGCAAGTATTCTATTGAATAAAGCCTCAAGCTGAATCACGTCGGGTCGACTAAATACTAACTCCAGGGAAGCTCTTCTACGTACAGCAGGGTCGACAACCTCAGGCCGATTAGTAATTAGAATTACAGCGAGCTTAATCTTATCCTCTTTTAATTTATCAAGTTGCTTTATTAAAGCATTTAATCCCGCTCTATCCTCATGATGCGCTTGCATTTGTGATCTAGCTGTAGCGATGTCATCTGCTTCATCTAAAATCAAAATCCCTTGACCAGATGGCGAGCTCGACAGTGACGCCTTAGCATTATCAAAAGTATCAGTAATTCTTTTGGATATCTCACCAACCAGACCACTCCCTCTCAAATTCGTAGGTGGCTCTAGCGTCAAAATTCTCGTATCGAGCAACTTCCCCAAGGGAGTTGCGATAGAACTGGCGAGTGCTGTTTTCCCGCATCCTACTTCACCTGATAAAATTATGAGCGGAGCAGATAGATTTAAACGATCTAAGTAAGGCAATCCTTTAGAGTGATGAGTCTTTAACCATTGAGTTATCTTTTCAGGATTTAATGTTAACTCTAAGAAACTCAGTAGTGCCGACTTATGGTCATCGATCCCTACTAAGTCATCGTACTGAGCTTCCGCATCTTTCGAAGGATGTTTTTTAATTGAAAGCTTTAACTCTAAACTCATTGTATAATCCTTGAACGAGTAATACCGTAGCCATTCTTAGAAAAACTTTTTTCATGCACCTCAGTTCCTACTAAATAAGTTCCGTCGTTACCCCACCCATACTGCTTCAATAACTCATTAAATCTTTTGTCATTGACGAACCCCTCTCGCCTAGTGAGGACAATTGAGGCGGAGGTTTTTTCTGGATAACCGTAAAAATTAATACCTCCAGAAGAGTCGTTACTACTCAGAGTTCCATCATCCATTACTCTATAGTGGTAGGCTTCCTTTTTCCCTTCGGGAGTCGTAAGCAATATCTCAAACTTAGCGAGCCCATTTGCAATAAGACCATACTCAAGGATTTCTTTCCACCCCTCTGCGCGAGCATCACTTAAAAAACCTCTGCTTCGCAACTGAACAATGTCAGAGAACACCTTAGGGAGTAACGCCCTAGCACGCGACTCAGTGAAAGTACTCGTCTCTGATCTAGTTATTGTACTCATACTTCCTCCTCAGAATTATTCTTGAATGCTGTGCCAAAAACCTGCACCAACGCTTCCATCACTTCCGATTCATTACCTATCTCATCATGAGCGATGGCCTCACAAATACAGTCTCTAGCACTTTGAAACCATTCTGTGAGCTCTTCGATCTCGTACCCTGCCATGCCATCGACAATATTATTTGAAGGATTCACTGGGTCGATTACTTCCCATTTCGCTTTTGAATCTGGCCCCGGACCTTTAGTGAAATCTGTAAAAACGATTCTTTTCTTTAGTTGTATTTCATTAGCTAAAAAGCCAAACCAATCGGCAAGAGTCTCAAGGTAGGTCGTTTTAAGATGACGATTATCAAAAGCATGAGCACAAAGTAGATTTAGTAAAAAGGAAGGTATCTCTAGACTGCTATCAGCTTGACGCTCACATCTCCACCATTTAAACAATCGAATCATGTTATTAAATTCAAGCTCAGACGTGTCATCAGCTCTTTTAGTTCTGCGCTTGATAAAATCTTTGTGTTTCGAAATGTTAGTCTCTCGTCGTGTTCCGTCACTTCTTACTAGAAGTTGATTTTCAGAGTTAGGGATATCTAGAAGTGGAACCAAGTCTGTCTTAAGCTTAGGACTTTCAAACTCCAGCGCAATTGAACTTTTTGATCTTGAACGTTTAGTATCAGGATACGACGCCTTGGCGTACCTATCGAACTTATCGAGCAAGTAGGTCAAAACTTCGCCTTCACGATCTTTCGGCGATACAACGTAAGACAAGTCCACGTCTTGCCCATCTACATCGCTATTTCCTAGTTTGTGGCGCCTCAGCCCCGTGTCTGTGGCAAACGAGCCAGCATCTGGGCACTGTCGAACCACTAAGCCATCGTTAATCGCCTTATTCTTTATGTTTTCTTTTACACGATTTTTAAATTCGATTACTTCAGCTTTCTTTTCAGTCGGAGGCTTTATCCATCCAACAAAATTTTTCACTCTCTTCTCTGCACTTAACTTAGCCATTTAATCCCTCCACTTTATCCTCATTGATAAAAAACTTGATATCGTGAAAGGGGTGTTTTACTCTACATTTCTACGAATCCAGTTCAATTTAAACATAGCCCTGCCGCTTAAACGCTATTTCTATGCCTAGAATTAGAGTTCATCATCTCTTTTGTGGAGATTCTTTAACAACTCACATTTCCTGACACCTTGGATCAGCTATACGACCTCAATCACAATGCGCTGCTCTGCCCATGAGCTTCTGTATCTGTTTTTTGTCTAGAAAAATCAAATAAGTCAAAAAATGTTCTCTCACTTAAGACCCCGTTTTTCTGAGATAATTTGAATTAATCACACTTTCTTTGTGATGTTCTCAGTCTTCAGGACACTAGTGAGATTGGGTAAGCACTGAAGCAGGGATTATATGGATTTTCACCCAAAATTAACGGCGGCCATCGAGGAGAACTTCAAGTGGATAAGAAAGAAGTGCCTTATCAGTGAATGGGACCGTGTAAAACGAGAAGAACTCATCAACGAGGTTCTCTACAATCTGTATGACTCAAATAAGTATTTCATTAAGCAAGCTGATGTTACAGCGATTGCTTGGGTGAAAAGAATCACAACAAACGTGACTTCAAAATACGTTCAAGATGAAATGCGTGAAAACCAATTTTTTGACAAAGAATCTCTCGATCTAGATCGCCAAAGCCAGACCAGCTCTCAGGAAGTTCATGATCTACGGATTGTGTCCGAATTCATCAAAAAGAATTTTTCTATCAAAGACCAAGAAATTATGAACCTCCATCTAATGCAGGAGTCACATGCAGATATCGCCCAAATTATGGGCCTAGAGACTGCAACCATCACCAATCGAATTTCAATCTTAAAAAAAGAACTTAACGAAAAATTCAGACAGGATAGCGTATGAAAAGGAACATCGATCAAATCTCACTAAGTCTCGACTCAATTCTTGAAGGGGAAACAATCGATCTCAATCCTGAGGCCGTATTTAAAAAGCATCATCAGAAAAAGATGAAAGAGCAAAGAGGTAATAAAAAGATGATTGTTGGGGTTATCCTCGCTTGCGTAGGGCTTGCTCTCTTTAACCCTGACAAATTCAATCTTATCCACCTTGGGCTCTTTTTCGTTTTAGGTGTAATTAATTTGTGGGTCAATGAATCGGCGGCAAGAAAGATTGAAAATGTGGATGTCACGACCAGTTTTTCTGAATTTGCGGATAAAAGACGGTTCATTGCTCAAACAATCTTAAATCAGTTTAAAGTGCTCAGAGCTACAAGTATCGTCTGCATAGCTCTGGCTTTTATGACAGCAATTTATCGCTACACAGAGACTCAGGACCACATCTATTTGGGATTACACTTTGTTCTGATGGCGATTGGAAGCTTTATCGCCTTACGAGCTTCTCATCAAGGAGTGCTGGAATACCAGCGACTCTCAAGCGTTTAAACAACTGATCCAAACTCAATTTTAAGTGAGCTTTTGCGCTCAAAGGGGTTTCTATGTCTAAAAATAATAACAGACAAAAAAGTTCAGAGCTTGATCTCTTCTCGCCATTTGTTGAAATCTTCACTGAGATCATCGAGGCTCTCATGAAAGTCGTGGCTTCAGGGATTGAGTATCTCGTGAAAGAGACTTTTCAGTTTATTGATAGAAAGTATTTTAATAAATACCCTCTCTCGCCTCTTAAAAGTAAAAGCCTTTCAAGTCAAAAGAAGGCCTCTAGTCCAGATAGCCTTGGGTTTTCTATCAATCATAAAACCCAATTCAAAGCAGCAGATCTCAATACGGGAAAGCATACCGCCATTATTGGTTCGACGGGTTCTGGGAAAACGGTATGCACTTATCTTTTGATTGAACTCGCTCTCAAAAAAGGAATGCCCGTAATTTATTTTGATCCGAAGGCCAGCACAGAGAATATCGAGACCTTTCAAAAAATTTGTCATGCAAATAACAAGAAGCTTTATGTTTTCTCTGATCTCTTAAGCCTTGGCACTCCCTTCAATCCCCTCTCCGGCGGAAATCTAGGGGATATTAGCGATAAAATTATTAATGCTCTTGAGTGGTCAGAACCCTTTTACAAAAACGAATCCATCGAGGCTCTTGATGATGTCCTCCAGGCATTAAAATTCTCCCACACTCCAATCACCCTTCAGACGATTGTGAATGAACTTAAAAAGCATAAGAACTTTAAAAATATAAAGGGTCTCTATAATCAGCTCAATAAAGTCTGCCAATCTGAGTACGGAAATCTCCTTAATTCAAAATCAAATGAGTGCTTAAGCTTTAATAAGCTTCGCATGGAAGAGGCCTGTCTCTACGTCGGAATCTCGGCCATGGGTCACAGCTCAAGCGGATCTATCTTAAATAAAATTTTCTTTGGAGGGCTTCTCACTCACGCCAAGGAAGCACTTATTGGCAAAGTCCCGGGTCTTACTCACCCCTTAGATAAACCCATCGCTATTTTCTTTGATGAATTATCCAGCACCATCCATGCAGGATTTATTGATCTTCAAAACAAATGCCGCCAAGCGGGTATGGAGATCACTTATGCCACCCAAGGGCCAGCGGATATCGACCGGATTGATCCAACTCTAACCGCTCAGATTTTTGAAAATACCAATAACATCTTCATCTTTAACCAGATGGTTCCGGCCCATACCGAATTCTTCGCCCGTATGTTTGGAACCATTAACTCAGAGAAAAAGACTCATGTGATTGATAACGATCAAAAGCAGGAGCGTGGATCAGTCAGAGAGGTTGAGGAATTCCTCGTTCACGGGAACATTCTTAGAAATCTCAAGGTCGGTCAGTGCGTGCTGCTTCAGCGAGTTCCAAAGAGGATTGATCTATTAAATATCCGCCTCTGGACTCCCCCAAAAGATTTGAGCCTTCAAACCAAAGACCACTGTGAAGCGCAAACAATCTTTTAAGGAATTACGTTTATGAATTATCTAGAACACATTTCACCTGGGTACTTCGATATTTTGCTGCCACTTAAAACCTGGCGGATATTAAGTGTTAGTGATCTAAAAAGACTTTCGGGTCACTCCAGAAGCCAGTCTGCATTCTACAAGATTGTGACTAAACTTGAGAAAAATAAGATCGTTGAGAGCTTTCAAAATGTCTGGAGTAACGAGAAATTCATTTATCTTCTCCCAGATGGCTTAAAGCTACTTGGGGATGAAAGGGCGATTCTTCCCATCAATCTAGATCAGCGCTTTCATGATTCAATTGTGACCAAGGTCGCCCTAAGTTTAAGTCTCATCCCGAAATTCAGCGAAATCTATCTAGATCATAATATCCCTAAGAGCTTCCCTTTAATGGAGAAGACCCCAGATATTTTGGTCACAGGCCTTCATCCTCAACCCTTTAGAATCGCCGTTGAAATTGAGCTGACCCAGAAATCAAAGACTCGTTTGAATGAAATCTTTAGAAGCTACTCAGCTTCTAAAGTGATCAACAACGTCATTTATATCACTGACAAGAAATCGATTTTTGAATGCTACGCTCAATTAATTAATGAAGCTGATCCAGGATTAAATCCCGCTCGCTTCATTTATATTTTTGAGAAGAACCTAAATTTAAAAGTGATCGATCTCACAAAATCTAAAGCACTATTCAAAGGAGGTGAAACCACACTGCATGACTTACTAAAAATATAAAACCCTTCCACTGCCAGGGTAAAGCGGGGCGAATGCGCTCCACATGTTTTAAAAGGCAGTCACTAATATGAGGGAATAAGACGCTTTTTCGGCCCCTCATCCCTGACCTCCCTCTCTCTACGTAAACTGAAGAGAAGGAGGTCAGGAATGGGGCCTATAACCGCGAATAAAAGGAGAAGTATGAATAAAAATAGAAAGCTAAGAGAGAAGAGAATAATTGAGGTGGAAGGGAATTTGAGCAAAGCCGTTTGTGGTGTCGAAATCTATAACGCAGGAAGTGAGAAGTTCGAAGTGGTGCTTTGTAAACCTGATGTTGCTGATTACAAAGGGGTCTCCACCACAAACAACTTTGAAAACTTTGCAAACCATGTGAAGGCAAAATATCTGCCAGATGCGACTGCTCAAAACATCACCTGGAAAGATCGGATGCAATTTCAAGACACGAGCATGCCGGATTTTGAGGCGAAGGTGCTGATGGATTTTGATGGCAGCCGCTTTTCAAACCCTCAGTGGGTGAAAGGAGTGTCTCTATGAGCGAGCATAATTATTTAGGGACGAAGGAGATCGCCAAGAAGCTCAATGTGCCAGAGAACACCATCTATTACTGGGTGAGCCAGAAGAAGATCCCCTACACCAAAATGGGAAAGCATAACCGCTTTCTCCTTCATGAAGTGATGGAATTTTTTCAACGAAAAACTCAACATTTAGGAGGAAAAAAGGAGCCAGATGAATTACAAACATAATTACAATCTTGGTCATCTTCGATACGATCAAGCAACTCGTGGGACCAGCTCCTCCGAGGCGCTCTTTGACAAGTTAATATGGGGGATTGATGAGGTTTGCGCCTTTACCCGTTATGCCAGAGGAACTGTTTACAACCTTGTAAGCGAGGGACAAATTCCAGTTCGTCGGCGTGGCAGGAAAGGGAGATTAGTGTTCATTCCAAGCGAGGTTATGGCCTGGTTTAAAGGAGAATGAACATGAGCAGATCAGACCATTACAAGAAGATTAGAAACACTAAAGGTATTTATCAGCACAAGCAAACTTGTCAGTACATGGTGGAGAAAAGAATCAAAGGAAAACTTTTTTCAAAGACCTTTGTCTCTCTTTTTGAAGCTAAGCAGTGGCAGAAACAGTTTGATGGCCAGGAGTTATCTCCTGGCCCTGATGAAGCAAACGACTACACCACACTCAAAGAGGTTTGGGAGCGAATGCAACAAAAGCACTTCCCGACTCTTGCGACTTCTACCAAAGCCGTGTGGCGCAGACGCTATGAGCTTTTAAAAGACCTGGAACATCTTCCGATGAATAGAATCACACCGGCAAAGATCACTGATTGGGTGATTGATAAGGTGACTCACTTTAATTCTGAGGACTATCAAACCTCAGGACGAGGAAAAGCGGGACGCTGTAACCTGAACAATGAACTCAATATGTTTGTCTCTATTTTTAATTGGTACAAACAGAGCGAGGATTTTGAGCAGGAAGCTGTCTCACTCACCTGCCCGGTGAAACTTAAGCATCGAAAGATGGGTTTTATCAAACCACTTCCAGACAAGCTCAAGCAGATCAACCTAGAGCACGCCTTTCTCTTCTTTGATTTTTTAAAACCACTCTACCAAGACCTGGCGAAGATGCAGTTCTTCACCGCTGGCCGGATTGGTGAGGTGGCGGGCCTTCAGTGGTCAAACATCGACTTGAAAAATCGCCGGATGCTGATCAAGCACACATGCGTCTGGGATATGAGCACGAAGATGTTTATTGAATTGAAGCCTTTTCCAAAAAATCGAGAGGCCAGAGCGGTTTTCATCACCGATGAGATTATGGAAATCTTAAAGCGGCGTGAGGCCTTTCGAATTCCAGGGAATCAGTATGTTTTCCACGTTGAAGGAGCACCACTCAATTACTGCACCATCCAGATTAATTATCGAGGAGCGCAGAGACAGAGCGGAGTTCCTTATACCGGGACACATATCTTAAGACACGGGATGGCAAAACTCGCTCGCAAAGTCGGCGGTGGATTAGACGCAGTTTTGGCGATGACAGGGCATAAAGACCTGAAGCTTGCCGATCATTACTCTAAGTGCACCGAAGACGATCAAAAGGACTTCTCTGAGATGATCATGAAGCATATCCGCAAGGAGATGCAGACAGATCAACCAAAGATAGACTTTGAGAACGTCATCCAGCTCAAGCGTTCTAAGATTAGCTAATTCATGCTATAAAAGTCGGAATCACAGTCGGAAAAAGTCGGAAAGGGTCCTACGGGGCCCTTTCCACTTTAAGAATTTTAAGAGGTTAAATAGGCTATGCCCGAACTCCCCGAAGTCGAAACCATCCGCTCGCAACTCTCCTCCGTCCTTCCTTTCGAAGTAAAAACGTTCACGTCAACACGTGAACTCGCCAAAGACGTCCTTCACACTCAACTCAAGCTCACGGACCGCACCTTCACCGCCGCCCATCGCAAGGGCAAGATGCTCGACTTCCGGCTCGACGACGGTTCGCACTTGCTCTCGCACCTGGGCATGACCGGCACCTGGCTCATCACGACCACAAGACCTACGAACAAACACGCGCATCTCATCCTCGAAGGCACGACCCCACTGGGACCGCGCTATTTGACCTACGATGATCCGCGCCGCTTTGGGCACATGTATCACCTCGACGACGCCAAAGCGCAGCTCAAGCTTAATGAGCTAGGCCCTGATCTCGCCTCTCCAGAATTTACGTTGGATTTTATGATCGCCGCCATTAAGCGAATGCCCGGCCGCGCACTCAAGGTGGCTTTACTTGATCAAAAGTATTTTGCCGGCTCGGGTAATTACATCGCCAACGAGATCTGCGCCCATGCACGCATTCGTCCCCAGCGTCTGTGCGCTAAAATCAAAGCTGCCGAGTTTCCACTGATCTTCGCCGCCATCCAAAAAGTCATCTCCGGCGCCATCGCCTCCGGTGGCACCACTTTCCAAGGCGGCTACCGCGATACCAGCGGTGAGAAAGGTTTGGGCGTGAGTAACTTAGTGGTGTTTTGGCAGAAGACCTGTCAGCTGTGTGGGATCACGCCGGTGAAGAAAACGGTACTGGCTCAACGAGGGACTTATCACTGTCCCAAATGTCAAAAGTAGCCTTTAGATTCCTTGCGTTTCACTTCCGCCGGCGGAAGTGACATTCAAAAAAGTTTCGACTTCAGGTAGCTCAAAAAGGCTTTGTTGTTATCCACTTCCACCGGTGGAAACGCTTTTCCTTTTACAGAATTTCTCGCACTTACCCAAATAGGCTTGTCGAAAAGGTTCCACGCACCTCTTTGACCGTATGAAACTAACATTCCATCTCATATTCAATCGTGATGCAATCAAGTGTCGATGTCGTTCCATCCCGCAAGAACGTCCCCGTCTCCTCACCCACTTTCAACTTAAGTTCCATTTTCCCCTGACCTGAACCACTGATGTATTTGAGAGCACCCTGACTCTCCGACGCGAGCGAGCTAAACGCCGCTCCGAACGAGCCATCATTCACCACAACGGAAGATTTCACGTTGCGGCTGGAAGCCGAGCAGAACTTCTTGGCATTCACGTAGGATGTGACTGTAATGGTATTGCCATTCTCCGTGCCGGTGCATTGGGCTTCGGCCAATAGTTCCTCGGCCATGGCGGCGGTTACCGAGCAGAATAGGGCCAGAGCGAAGATAAATGTTTTCATAAGTTGGTTCCTCCTGAAACCAGTATGCGTTAAGTAAAAATAAGGGGGTGTGAAGTGAATATGGAGAATCTTAAGCAAATAGTCCTGTCAGGTATTGACCTACCTGGCACCTCTTCGACATGGAATCAGATTCCAAAATGTTCTAGAATAAAAAAACTGGTGAGGAATAAACCCCATTGCGCAGACAATGGGCCTCACCAGAAATCATCCCCACATCCGTGAGGGATTTTTGGCAAGCCTTTCCCATACTCATTTTCTCCTCGTATCAAATCACCACGGTTCGAAGTGAAATACTTCAAGCGTGAAACTTACTGCGCACCTTTATGACATCGCTAATTTTTTTGATTCAAATAAAATAAAGAATAGAGTGAGGGGTAGATCCCGGTCCTGCATTAACCGGCCCTCACTTCCAATCTCACTCATGCAAGTCTAATCCCCGTCCCAACTCTCCCCTTACTGCACTTCGTTTTCTGCACGTAATAAGCGTACTCAAACGCTTTTGCATCATCTCCGCAGGAAAACTGTTTCGCCTGAGACAGCGCCTTATCCATGTCGGCCAAATTCGTCCAGACTCCCGCGAGCTTTACTTTGCGTTCTGCTGCAATGCAGACCCGATGTTTTTGTAATAGCTTTTCAACCATGAGCTCCACATGCATGGGATGCGCAGTCATAGGCAACACAAAATCAAAGCGTCGCAACGTAGACGCATGCATGCGACTCACGTCATTGGCGATGAACACCACCTGCTGCTTGGCCTGTTCTAGGATGAGATTGATCTGCAATCGATCACTGATACTCTCCCCCATGAAATTCATCTGCTGGTTCAGTACACTGTCGGCTTCATCACATACGATGACCGACTTCCCCTTAAGTCGTGTTGCGAGCGCAAGGGACAGCAGACGATCCTGCATGTTCGACTCCCCATTCCTATTAATAATGGGAACGCACACTCCTTCCAAGCTCGCTTCGCGAATCAGCCACGAGACCAGGGACGACTTACCTAGACCCGGTGGGCCCCAAACTAAGACTCGCAGCTGGGGAACGGTGCGCAAGCTCTCCAGCAAAAGCTGGATGGGTGTTTGCATTTCTCCCGCCCACAGATCGCGGTCTATCTCCGTTGACGTACCAGAGAGCGGTTCCAAGAGTACTTTCGTGACATCGGCCTCTTCACCATAAATGACCTCTAACATCGCCAAAGGAATCTTTTCCTCGGACCACGAGTTGCGAGTTGAAATCAGCCCTTTTCCTATCAAACCATCAGATCCTGAAAGTGCTCGCACGACTTGATCTCGACCCTGGCCGAGAACAAGTGGAGCGATCCGCGCCAAACCGAGATCGCCAAATTTATCGGCCAACACCTCACGCACCATACTGCGAAAGGGACGATAGACGTCGAGCAGAAACACGAGCACGAAAAGGTCGACCTGCAAATCAGAGAGCTCGAACGTCGATCGGATCGACTCGATTCGCTCCCAGGCCGTTGGAGTGAGTGCCAGGGGCTCTTTCTCCTCCATCTCAACATTTAGTGCTCGTGCGTACTGTTCGAGCTTCAAATCAAACATAACGACCTCCTCGATACTCACTCATAAACTTCGTGGCTCCTTCGAGCGGGGGCAAATGCACAAGTCGCTGGTCACTCAACACGGACACATGATGCGCCCGAAGAGTAATGACGGCGTTCTTGTTGTCCCACTTCTCGATGGTGACCAAGACGAAGTACAGCGGCTTACCAGCAGGAGCAATGAACTCCGCCTGCCGAGGCTTGGCGGTAAAGCTCCTTGAGCCCTTTTCCTCCCCCGTCGACTTCACGTCGATGAAACAGTCCGGTAACTCGATGTCCACTGGTGAGTAAGGGTCCATGACCCACAACGGGTTGTCATGAAGCCTGCTCAGCCAAAGGCAGTAGCAGTTTTCCACGAGGATGCCGCGGTAGCGCGCATCTGCATTCATGTAAAGCTGCTGAAAGGCACGATACACCGGTGACTCTAGCGGTACATCGACCACAGGATAGGTCTTGATCAGTTCGAGTGTTGATAAGTTCATAGTTACTCCTTAATTTTTTTGATGACGTTCATGTTCTGAAAAAACACTGAGTACTTCTGCGGATTTCGAGTCCTTTCGCGGATGAGACAGTTGAGACGAATTTTTGCGAGCTGCTCAGTTGAGACGATGGACCCGAGCTTCGCTTCCGATATCACCATCCGGTTCGGCGTCGTCAGAATGATCGTGACGATCACTCTCGCCACCATGTCGACGATCATCTCAATGTTGCCCTGGCGCAAACGCCAGACCTTCGTGGCAAACTTGCGGATGACTTTAAAGCCCCCTGCCTTGAGTTCACGATTAAGATAACCCTGACTCAACTGACTCTCGTCCATGCGCTCTCGGGCGTGGATGGAGTAAGTCAGAGCGGGAAGGATTCGACCTTCGATCATCGGTTCAGCACAAATCATCATGGGGGCCTCCTGGTGTTTAGTTCCCTGGCCCCATTTTAGAGATTCCACGATTTTTAAAGTTAGCCGTTCTGACCTTGAGCTTGGAAATGAAGGCCCGTCGGGTTCAATGGTTATAATCACTTAGCCATCAGGATGATTGATAAATTCACTCAGGAATCAACGAGATATGTCCGATAGGAATTTATGAATTCATTGCCCAAAAACCCCATGCAGTTGGTCTCTCGACTTATACTGGACCCCAATAAACGCGCGCAACACGTGCTTCAGTTTCGCCGGTTACTCGCCGCCCATACCTACGTTTATGAGCGCCTACGCGTTCAATCCACTGACCCAACGGCTAGAAAGTATGACCCTTTCATTGATGGCTATCTCAGCTTTTTAAAAACGACGCTGCCAGCGGAGCATCACCATGAACTCTCGGAGTTTAAGGCCCATATAAAGCGCGAAGAATTTGATAAAAAATCTTCTCTCATGCTTTACTACATGAAGAGCTACCCGCTGAGTGGCAAATGGCTTTCGTTCCTTAGTTACCTGGAGAACAATAAGCTCACCCAAGACATCACGCCTGACAGAAGGCCGCTCTTCCAACTCTACGCCTCTCGTTTCGAAGATTACTTGATGTACGATCTACACGCGAAGGCGTGCCCACTCTCTGGACTCGGCGTTTTCTGTCGGTTCATGGAAAAAATGCCGGTCTACGATGCGGGGCTTTCGGACGCGAGTATCGATCTGATAAAGATCCAGCTCATCTGCACATACCTCAACGAGCACTGGGGATCCGACTATGTCGCTTATGTGTTGGAGGAAATTTCCGCGGTGACGGTGGATGACGGGAACTATCTTTTGACAAAGAAAACACTCATCAAGAGTCAAGACAAAGAGGACTGGGAGAGTTGGGCCGCTGTTTCTAAACAGTTACTCAATTGCTACCTGCCCGACGATTCTCTCTCAAAAGCAGAGCAGGTCGACCACTTTCAAGAGAAGTGGCATAAGCTGGACTTCGCAGTACCTTATAAGGATCTCCGGAAGCACCTGAACAACGACGAAATCTTGACTTGGTTACAAGAAGCCACGGCTGAAAGCGCTCGAGATCTAGCAGTCGTGCCATCTGAGCATCGCTCGCAGCTGCAAACACTTCCAGATCAATCTTACTTCTATCTGGTCTCATTCAAAGCACTCATATACTCCGATGACTCAAAGTCCGTGGACAACACCACATTCACGAAAAACGTGAATTACCGTTCGTTTCACAAGATCCTCAAACACTTTGGGCACGGACTTGTCACAGACCACGATAGAATATTAAGTGCCATCGCTTTACGAAAAGAGGACTCGCAATCCTTGCTGAGTTACTTTGACGTAGCCGACGAGATCACCAACCCTCAAAAAATGAAAACAAGCGCTTTCCTGAAAAGCATCCCCGATAAAACCAACATTGAAGAATACTTCCACCGCTACTTCGAGACCGATAAGATCATTGATCTCTTTGAAGACCACGTCCAACGACAGATCTCGTTCATGCGTCACCAAGCGATGAGACGCGAACATCACCTTACTTCTAGGAAATCCTACGGTGCGTCTATCCCGCCGAAAACAAAGAATCCTCTGCAAGATATCGCGTATGTGTTTAAGCACAAGCGCGCAAATCTCAAAGCGGCCTATTTCGATGCAGCAGTGATTACTTGTAGAGAAATTGCGGAGGATGGACAGCAAATCGATGTTGAGTACTCGCCAGACTTTAGTTTCATTTTCTGGTTACATTGCACGATGGCGTTCGTCGCAGATTTCAATGAACGCTTAAAGAAAATGAACACCGAAGTCCTCGACCCCAATCTTATGCCCAAGCTCCAGGACATGGCGGCCCAGCACTATATTCGAAAATATGCCCAGCATGTGGAGAATCATTTTTCCGTCGTTTGCGAGTTATATGAAATACTTTATGACGATTCAAACAAAGCCGCCTAAGACCCGACTTCCAAATAAAAACGGGTTCCCGAAGGAACCCGTTTTTTGGAAAAACATCAAGTGTTACACACTATTTTTGTTTTTCTTAATCTCAGTTTGCAACACTCACCAAAATAAAACTTCTAGCGATTGTGAAAATCTCATGACTATTGCACGATCACCCCACAGCCAATTCGCTCGCCGGATCGCCCGGCCGGCTGTGACTTCTGATCATCGGCCGCTGCATGGACCAGCACCGCACGACCAAGTAGGGACTTGAATTCTGTCGCCCCCGCATCTGTCAGCAACAGATTCAGTTTCCCGTGTCCTTTCTCGTCCGCCATGATGTTCCCTAGATCACCGAGGTGACTTTGCTTCCCGGGAGCGCCGTGCTGATGCTTCTCCGGATTGTAATGATCTCCTGCCGATTCATAGTCCGGGCCATCACAGCGTCCTTGTTGGTGGACGTGCAGACCATGGAAAGAGTTCGGCTTAAGTCCGGCGACGTGCGCCTCTACTTCTAGGCCGGCTTTCGTATTCGTGAATTTCACTGAACCCGTGAGATTTCTCTGCGTCTCCGAGGACAGCATCGCCGTGGCGTTGCTGCCGTACTCTTTTGTATGACTACAGCCTGCGATGGCGATAAGGAAAATAAGCAGTTTCATGGAGGCTCCTTTGTTATGCCCCCCAGCTTACATCTAAACCAGGCGCGAAGTTGTTTAGACCTCTTCACATAGATTGCACATCAGTGCGCAGTCGCCGCGAGTCCGCGGTGTCATATTGCCGAGGATTTCTCACTCCAACAAAAGGACCTTTATGAGATTATTTGCTTTGCTCGTGGTCATCCTCGTCACCACTGCCGCCATGGCGATCACTCCTCCCACCCAGCTCGATGACTTGATCCGCGGTGAAATGTCAGCGGTGAAGGCCTACGACGTCGCCATTCAGGACCTCAAGAACGGCAGCGAGCGCAGGACCTTGGTGCGCATCCGCGAAGGTCACCAGGCCGCCGTCACGAAGCTCAAGAAATACGCCGTGAATAAACCCGAAGTGCAAGAAGACGTGAAGACCGTGGGCCCCTGGGGCACGTTCGCCAAGGCGTGGGTCAAAGGCGCGACGTTGATCAGCAACAACACCGCTCTCACGGCGCTCAAGCAGGGCGAAGAGCACGGCGTGGATGAATACAAGGAAGCCCTTGAGGATTCAACCATCGGCAATGAATTGAAGAATGAAATTCGCACCAGCATGTTGCCGGCGCAAGAGAGACACATCAAAACGTTGAAAGAACTTCGCTAGAGCTAGATCTGACGGATGCGTGCGCCGAGGACGTGAATCACGGCCAAGGCCACGCACGTCATGGCCCCAGTTCCTAAGGCCAACGAATGGAACGCTTTGAGCGTGATGAAGTTCGGGACGTAAACGAGACCCGCGCCGAAGATCATCGCCATGAATGCCACGACGATGAGGGCGATCCACAGAGTGACGGGTTTTTCGGTGGTGAGGGGACGATCGTGGCTCTTGAACGTAGCGAGCATGCTCTCCAAATCATCATCACTAAATTGAGGCCCATCCACCATAAAGGCCGGAAGTGGGTTTGTGCTGGTATTGGTGGTTTGGATGTCGTTGTTCATAGAGACCTCTTTGGTCATTTAGAAGCAAGTCCCATGCCGACTCAGCTCAAAACCAAGGCCATTTGAGTGTTTAGACTTTAGACGGCCGTTACTCGCCGAGTGCTTCGCCCTGGACACCGACCTCGCCCTCTTTGAGCGGGGTCCAGGTGGAGCTTCGCCCTAGAAGTGAGATGCCGATGTAGCCACGCAGGCGCAGATTCTCCCCGTCGCGCCACATTTTACCTTTGTAGGTCTTTTTGGACTTCGGGTCGTAGACCGTGCCGCCGTTCCACTCGTCGCCGTCTTTCTTCATGTCTTTGACGATGATCGAGCCCACCACTTTCGGGTCTGCTTCAGGGGTAAGCTTGATGCGCACCAGGCGCCCGTACCACTTGCTTCCCTCTTTATAGACCAAGACTTCGCCGTCCTTGTCTTCCGAAAGCCAGCGGCCCTCGATCTGCGCGAAGGCCATGGGGATGAGAAGCAAGGCCCACATTAGAATTTTTTCCGATCGAGCACGCGAATGGTGAATGGATACTGGTTATTCTCGTCGGCGGGAACCACCACTTCACTCACGAGGTTCCAGTTCTTGTGGGACAGTGGCGGAAAGAATGTGTCCCCTTTCACTTCGGTCTGCACTTCCGTGAGATACAATCGGTCGATCAACGTCATGCACGCCTTGTAGATCTGCGCGCCGCCGATGATGAAGACTTCGGTCTCACCCTGGCGTTCGGCGTGCTTGAGGGCGCGGAAGACCGAGTTGAACCACAGCACGTTTTCGCTCGCCGTCTTCGCATCGTTGGAGATCACCAAGTGCATGCGGCCCGGTAGCGGCTTGCCGCCCAAGGAATCAAAAGTCTTGCGACCCAAGATCACGTGGTGGCCAGTGGTGGTTTTCTTAAAGTGCTGAAGATCGGACTTGAGCGACCACGGAAGCTTCCCGCCGATGCCGATCACGTCGTTCAAACTCTTCGCTACGATCATGGAAATACGCATATTAAACCGCCACTGCTGCTTTGATGTGAGGATGTGCTTGGTAATTCTCGAGCGTGAAGTCTTCAAACTTAAAGCTGAAGATGTCTTTTACGTCTGGATTCACTCTTAAAGTTGGTAATGCGTACGGAGTACGAGTCAACTGGAGCTGCGCTTGCTCGAGGTGGTTCGAGTACAAATGCGCATCGCCCATGGTGTGCACGAAGTCCCCAGGCTGCAATCCGCACACCTGCGCCACCATTAAAGTCAAAAGCGCATACGAAGCAATATTAAACGGCACGCCCAGGAAAATGTCCGCCGAGCGCTGGTAGAGCTGGCACGAGAGCTTGCCGTTGGCGACGTAGAACTGGAAGAGCGTGTGGCACGGCGGCAGCGCCATCTTGTCCACGTCCGACACGTTCCAGGCACTCACGATCAAGCGGCGCGAATCGGGATTCTTCTTGATCATGTCGATGAGGTTTTTGATCTGATCGATGGTGCGGCCGTCGTGGGTTTTCCACGAGCGCCACTGCACGCCGTACACCGGCCCGAGCTCGCCGTTCTCGTCGGCCCACTCGTTCCAGATGGAAACGCCGTTGTCTTTGAGGTACTTGATGTTCGAATCCCCCTGCAGGAACCACAACAGTTCGTGCACGATGGACTTCATGTGAATTTTTTTGGTGGTGATCATCGGGAAGCCATCACTGAGGTTGAATCTCATCTGATGGCCAAACACGGACAGAGTCCCCGTGCCGGTGCGGTCTTCTTTCTTCACGCCTTCGTCGAGAACACGGCGTAGGAGCTGGTGGTATTGCTGCATAAGACCTCCGTTGCTTAAACGCTAACATGCACGGAGAGGGTTGCAAACTAGGGAGAAGCGCGGATTTCCTCTGGCGTCAGATAGATTCGCCGCTTCGTGAGAAGGTCCTTCGGGGTCAGGCGCTGGTAAACCCATTCACGATACAACGCGAGCCCCTCGTATAGCCCCTTAGACAAAACCTTATGGTCAGTGGCGCGTTCGTAATCAACTTTTTGTTTAAATGAGAGGGAATAATCAATGCCATGGCGCAGAAGTCGGCCTGTGCTCCACTGGGTGTAATCCTTCACATGCTCGAGTTCGTGGACAATGATGGCTTCGAGCGCTTCAATCGCAGGTGGACAGGCCAACAACTCAACATTCACTTCCACTTTGTAGCTTCTGCGAGCTCGCTTTTTTGTCAAACTCTTGACGAAAGGCTGGGCCTGGAGGAAATACGCCTCCCCCACACACGGCAAGGTGCGAATGGGAGTCTGCGCAAGCTCGGGAAAATAGCGATCACGCATTTGCAGCACGATGGCTTCCGCGGCCTCGAGCGTGATGGCGTTGGGACAGCTCTTCGGAGCGCCCTTCGCAAAGACCGGCTGGCCCCAAAGCAATGTGAAAATAAATGCGAGCATCCCGCCAGTATAAGGCCTCTTCGAGGGCCTCTAGCTCGCGCGGGTAAAACTTACTTACTGCCGTGAAGAATCAGCGCTGCGGCCCCTAGCACCGAACCGTTTTCCTGGTTGGTTGACGTGGTCCGCACCCGCGCCTCGTGACGAATCGCCTTGAAGGCGTAGACGTCGAGCCAGTGTTGGACGCGCTTATCGAAGTCTTCGGAAATCTGCGACACGCCACCGGCCAGCACGAACATGGTGGGGTTCAACACTGCCGCCATGGTGGACAGCCCTAGGCCCAGCCACTCCGCCGTCTCATCAACGGTCTTGTTCGCCAGCGCATCGCCTTGCGTGCAAAGATCCGAAACTTCTTTGGCGGTCATTTTGCGGCCAAAGATTTTCTGCGCCGTCTGCTCCACACCGGGAGAAGACGCGTACGCTTCGAGATGACCTTTCCCGCCACAGGCGCACTGACGGCCGTCTTTCTCGATGACGATATGGCCACCTTCCCCGGCCTTGCCGTTCGCTGAGCGAATGATCTGTCCTTCGGCGTAGATGCCGGTACCGACACCGGTGCCCAAGGTCACCATGATGAAGTCCCGCTCGCCCTTGGCGACACCGAAGAGGGCCTCGCCGATGGCCGCGGTGTTCGCGTCGTTGTCGAGCTCCACCGGCAGCCCAACCGCCGCCTCGAGTTGGTGCGCGAGATCGACCTTACCCCACTTCAAGTTCACGGGAGACACGATCTGGCCATTGTTCCAATTCGCATTCGGCGCACCGACGCCGATCCCGGCGATGGGAATTTCGGCGAGTGAGGTGGTTTTTTTCAATTCGATCAGTTCTTGAATTTGGCGCGAGAGTTCTTTTAAGTACGCCGGAAAATCCGGATAATCCTGAGTCTTGAAGTTCTTCGCTCCACGAATGGCACCATCGTTCGTGACCAGCGCGAGTTTGGTGTTCGTTCCACCGATGTCGATGCCTATGGCGACGCGAGCTTTCATTACTTAACCTTCCTTGCACGGAACCAGCCGAAGTAGGCGATGTAGACGTAGCCCAAGAGCGGAATCAAATAAGAATTACGAAGACCGACACTGCTATCCGCGACGGCACCTTGCAGCAGCGGCACCAGCGCTCCGCCGACGATCGCCATGCAGAGAAGCGCCGAGCCTTTTTTCGTGAGCGAGCCCACTCCGTCGAGCGCCTGCGTGAAGATGGTTGGGAACATGATCGAGTTGCAGTAACCCACCAACAGCAAGCACGCCAGCGCGTTCAGCCCCGTGAGGAAGAAGCTCGACGCGATCAACCCTACCGCCACGATGGCATGGTAGAAGAGCGTGCGGGCGGGCCCGAGTTTTTGCATGTACGCCGAACCGGCGAAGCGACCGATCATCGCTCCCGTCCAGTAGAGTGCCACGTATTTGGCGGCTTCCACTTCCTGCATGCTGCCCATCTCCGGCAGATTCATCAAGCTCACCAAGAAACTGCCGATGGCGACTTCCGAACCGACGTAGAAGAAGATCCCGATGATACCGAGCACGAGCTGCGGGTGATCGCTGATCTTGCCGGCGGGCGCTCCCGCCTCAACTTTTTCTTCTTCGATGTCCGGCAAGTGCGTGAAGTGCACGCCGACGGCGAGCAGCACCAACAAGAGAGCGAGGCCGGTGTAGGGGCCCACGACCGATTCCGCGCCGCTGAAGCCCGCGCGGAAAATCAGCGCCGCGCCGATGAGCGGTGCCACCGCCGTGCCGAGCGAGTTGAACGCTTGCACGAGCGTCAAGCGACGAGACGCCGTTTCCGGTGCGCCCAGACGTGCGATGTAGGGATTGGCCGCCACTTGCAAAAGTGCGATGCCGCCCGCGAGCACGAACAGTGCGAAGAGGAACAGGTTAAACGAGTGGACCTTCGCCGCAGGGACGAAGAGCAGGCAGCCGACGGCGATGATCAGGAGGGCGACGATCATGCCGCGCTTGTAGCCGATCTTCTCCACGATTTTTCCAGACGGGGGAGAGATCACGAAATACGCGGTGAAGAAACAGAACTGCACGAGAATTGAGCCGGTGTAGCTCAGCTCGAAAGAATTTTTTAGATGGGGAACCAGTAGGTCGTTCAAGCAAGTGATGAAACCGAAGGTGAAAAAGAGGAAGGAAAGTAGCCCCAGTGCGCGAGTTTGAACCATGGACTTAACTCCGAATTAAAGGATAAGATTGAACTATCTTATCGACCAGATTTTGAAAGGGCCATGTAATGAAAGCCAAAGTTGTCACGGGACTGCAACGCCTCTTAGAGGATCCCCAACTCCAGAAAAAATTCCCTGGAAAGATTGGCTACCTTTGCCACGCTGCTTCCATCACCCCAGAGATCGAGCATGGCCTCCTCGCATTGAAGCGTGTCTTCGGTGATCGCTTGGTGAAAGTTTTCGGTCCGCAACATGGTTTTGTGACGGACGTGCAAGACAACATGGTGGAATCGCGCCACGGCATTCACCCGTATTTCAATCTGCAGGTTTACTCTTTATATTCAGAGACCCGCATTCCAACGCAAGAAATGCTCAAGGGTTTGGATCACGTCTTCGTCGATCTACAAGACGTGGGCACGCGCATCTACACATATATCTACACCATGACCTACATGATGGAAGCGTGTCAAAAAGCTGGCGTTCAGGTGGTGATCCTCGATCGCCCGAATCCGATCGATGGTGTCACCATGGAAGGCAACGTGCTGGACATGAAGTTTGATTCTTTCGTGGGCCGCCATCCCCTGCCGGTGCGCCACGCGCTCACCATGGCGGAAGTTGCGCTGATGAATCAAAAGTTTTGGAATGCGCCCGACTGCAATCTTGCGATCATCGAGATGCAGGGTTGGACGCGCGACATGAGCTATGAGGACACCGGCTTGCCGTGGGTTCTTCCCTCGCCCAACCTCGCCACTGTTGAGGCGGCCTACACGTTCGTCGGCACCGTGCTTTGGGAAGGCACCAACATTTCCGAGGGCCGTGGCAGCACGCGCAGTCTCGAGATCATCGGCCATCCTAAAATCGAAGCCTTCAGCTACCACGACAAACTCAAAAAAGTTCTAGAGCTTGAAGAACTCCACGGGCAGGTCTTGCGTCCGTTGGTGTTCTTGCCCACGTTCCAAAAACACCAAGGCATTCCGACGGGCGGATTCCAGATCCACGTCACCGATCGCAAAAGATTCGAGCCGTGGCGCCTGTGCCAAACGCTCTGCCGTGAATTCTACAAAGACTTAGGATCCGAGTTTAAGTGGAAGCAGCCACCGTATGAGTACGAATACGACCGCATGCCCATCGATCTCATCAACGGCACGGATCAGCTGCGCTTATGGGTGGAGAAAAATGGCTCGCGCGCGGAATATAATGAGCTCATGAAGTTCGGCCAGGCGGAGTACCAGGCCCAGCGAGCAGAAATTTTGCTCTATTAATTGTTGGCAATGAAGCCTGGGGTCTGTATTAATTAATTTTAATCAGATTCAGGAGGCGACATGCTGCAACAACTGGAAGCCCTCACCGGCCAATTCGTCGGTCTCGTATGGGGTGTACCCCTTGTTCTCACCTTAGTTTTCTCCGGTCTGTTTTTCACCGTCTACTTCGGTTTCCCACAAATTCGTCTATTCAAGCACGCCCTCGATATCGTGTTCGGCAAGTACGATAAGCCTGAAGACAAAGGCGAGATCTCACACTTTCAGGCCCTCACAGCAGCGTTGTCTGCCACGGTGGGTTTGGGCAACATCGCCGGTGTGGCCATCGCCATCGGCGCCGGTGGCCCGGGCGCAGTGTTTTGGTTGTGGGTCGCCGGTTTCATCGGCATGTGCACCAAGTTCACCGAAGTCACCCTCTCTCTTAAGTACCGCGACGTGATGCCTAACGGCACCGTCCACGGTGGGCCAATGTTCGTGTTGAAAAACGCCTTCACAGCTAAGCCGTTTAAGATCCTCGCCTGGCTGTATGCTTTCTTCGTCGTGCTCTCGTCATTCGGCGCGGGCAACATGTTCCAGTCGAACCAGATGGCGGCCGTGTTGAACTCCTCACTTGGCCTTCCAGTGTGGGTTTCCGGTCTGATCTTCTGTGCAGGAGCAGCGCTCATTCTCGTGGGCGGCATTAAGCGCATTGGTAAAGTCACAGAGAAACTTGTTCCTATCATGGTGAGCGTTTATTTACTGGGTGCGCTGGTGATTCTTGTCGCCCACTACGCGGCCATTCCGTCGATCTTTGCACAGATCTTCACGGACGCCTTCACGGGAACGGCCGCTGTGGGTGGGTTTGCCGGTGTGGCGGTGAAAGAAGTCATCATCATGGGCATTCGTCGCGCGACCTTCTCCAATGAAGCGGGCATGGGCTCTGCGGCCATGGCCCACTCAGCAGCGAAGTCGACTCCCATCCAAGAGGGCCTGGTCTCTTTGCTCGAACCTTTCATCGACACCATCATCGTGTGCTCGATTACTGCGCTGGCATTGCTCGCAACAGGTGTTTGGACGGAAGGCGGCGCCACCGGTTCAGAACTCACGGCGCAGGCCTTCCAAAGTGTCATGGGCCCCGCGGGCCGTTGGATCGTCACCGCGACCGTCACTTTGTTCGCATTCTCCACCATCATTTCTTGGAGCTACTACGGCGAACAAGGTATCACTTTCATCTTTGGTGAAAAAGGCATCCCGGCCTATCGCTGGGTGTTCATCGGGTTCATCTTCATCGGCTCCATTGCCCAGCTTGGCTTGGTGCTGAACATCTCGGATGCGGTCTACGGACTCCTGGCCATTCCGAACTTGATTGCCTGTTACTTCTTGCTCCCGAAAGTGAAAGAAGAACTGGTGAGCTACCAAACCAAACTGCGCAGTGGAGAGATGAGAAAAACGAAATAAGTAGTGCCGCTTTGGCCCTACTTAAGAACTGTGTCAAAAATTTGGTGATTAGATTCTTCTCATGAAAGTCAGGAATTCTTGATTTACGGAGTCGTGAACAAAGTGCTCTCCTTAACGGAATACTAACTTTAAGGAGAACGCATGTTGCAACAATTAGAGCAACTCACGGGTGATTTCGTGGGTCTGGTGTGGGGTGTGCCCCTCGTCGTCTTGCTAGTGGGATCGGGTATCTTGTTCACTGTCTACTTCGGTTTCCCGCAACTGCGCTTCTTCAAACACGCTATCGATATCATTTTCGGCAAGTACGACAAGGCCGAAGACAAAGGTGAGATCTCTCACTTCCAAGCACTGTGCGCGGCTTTGTCTGCCACAGTGGGTTTGGGCAACATCGCGGGTGTGGCCGTTGCCATTTCTCTCGGTGGCCCGGGTGCGGTCTTCTGGCTTTGGGTCGCGGGCTTTATCGGTATGTGCACGAAGTTCACCGAAGTGACTCTCTCGATGTCGTACCGTGACGTCATGCCAAACGGCACCGTCCACGGCGGTCCGATGTTCGTGATCAAGAACGCCCTCTCGAAAAAGTTCTATCCTCTGGCGTGGCTCTACGCCTTCTTCGTCATCCTTTCATCTTTTGGTGCGGGCAACATGTTCCAGGCCAACCAAATGGCGGCCGTTATTAAGACCTCGGCGGGGATTCCTGAATGGGTGTCGGGTATCGTCTTCTGCATCGGTGCGTTCATGATTTTGATCGGCGGCATTAAGCGCATTGGCAAAGTGACCGAAAAAATGGTTCCGGCCATGGTCGGTCTCTACATCGTGGGTGCGCTCTTCATCATCGGTGCTCACTTCGAAAACATCCCGAGCATGTTCGGTCTGATCTTCTCTGGTGCCTTCGCTGGAACGGCCGCTGTCGGTGGTTTCGCTGGTGCCGCGTTCAAAGACGTGATCATCATGGGTATCCGTCGCGCGACATTCTCCAACGAAGCCGGCATGGGCTCAGCCGCCATGGCGCACTCGGCGGCGAAATCGACGCCGATCCAAGAAGGCTTAGTCTCTTTGCTTGAGCCGTTCATCGACACGATCGTCGTTTGTACCATCACGGCGATCGCCCTTCTTTTGACGGGTGCGTGGCAAGCGGAAGGTGTGGGCGTCGGTTCGGAAATGACCGCCTACGCATTCGAAAGTGTCATGGGCCCAACCGGTCGCTGGATCGTCACTGCAACCGTGACCCTGTTTGCGTTCTCAACCTTAATTTCGTGGAGCTACTACGGTGAGCAAGGCATCACCTTCGTCTTCGGCGAAAAATGGATCCCGGCCTACCGCTACGTCTTCATCGCATTTATTTTCATCGGCGCCATCGCCCAGCTCAACATCGTCTTGAATCTTTCAGACGCGGTCTACGGACTCCTCGCGATCCCGAACATGATCGCGTGCTACATGTTGTTGCCGAAAGTGAAGGCCCTGCTCGACGACTACAAGAAGAAACTCGCTTCAGGTGAAATCGCCCCTACTAAAAAGTAGGGGCCTTCGCCCTTTTCCTAGGAGACTCAGATGACATCGCCACAGCGCCAACCGGGGCTCTTGCTATCCTTGATCCCCCTTCTCTTTTTGATTGGGCTTCTGGCCTTGAACATTTACCTCTTCAAAGATGGGGCGACCGCCGGACCGAACCAACTGGCGCTGGCCGCAGCGGCAGCGCTCGCGGCGATCATTGGTCTCACGGTTCTGAAAATTGACTACAAGCAGATGGAAGAGAAGATGATCCAGGCCATTGGCCTCTCACTTCAGGCGGTCTTGATTCTTCTCGTGGTCGGCATGCTGATCGGCTTCTGGATTCTTTCAGGCGTTGTTCCGTCGATGATCTACTACGGCATCCAGATCGTGAACCCGGCCTGGTTCCTGCCCGTCACGACCCTCATCTGCTGCTTGGTCTCCATCGCCACCGGCTCGAGCTGGTCGACGGGCGGCACCGTGGGCATCGCGCTCATGGGGATCGGCGAAGCCATCGGCATGCCCAAAGAAATGGTCGCCGGTGCGGTCATCTCGGGTGCGTACTTCGGAGACAAGCTCTCGCCACTCTCAGATACCACCAACCTCGCTCCAGCGATGGCAGGGACCGACCTGTTCACGCACGTGCGTTACATGCTCTACACGACGATCCCGTCGATCATCATCTCGTTGATCCTGTTCACCATCGTTGGGTTTAACTACTCGGCCGGTGCACTTGATACCGCCCAGATCACGATCCTCACAGATGCCTTGGATAAGAATTTCTGGATTTCTCCCCTCTCTTTCTTGCTGCCAGCGTTGGTGATCTTTCTTGTGGCAAAAAAAGTTTCCGCTCTGCCCGCACTCTTCTTGGGTGCTATCGCCGGAGCTTTGCTGGCGTTTGTGACTCAGCAGGACCTCTTCGCACGTCTCACGGGAGAAAGTTTCACGTTGCTCGGTGCCTGGAAGAAAACCATCGAGATCGGCTACGGCGGATTTAAAATCGAAACCGGCGTCGCGACCATCGACTCGCTTCTCTCTCGCGGTGGCATGGCGAGCATGCTCAATACGGTTTGGTTGATCCTCATGGCGATGACCTTCGGGGGCATCATGGAAATGACCGGCATGCTCGGTCGCATCGCTGAAGCAATTTTGAAAATGGTGCGCGGCACGGCCTCGCTCATTACCGCCACCATCGCCAGCTGCATCACCATCAACGTCACGGCCGCCGACCAGTATCTCGCCATCGTGGTGCCCGGGCGCATGTTCCGCGGCGCTTACCAGAAAGCAGGCCTTGCACCAGAGAACCTCTCGCGCACCTTGGAAGACGCCGGAACGCTGACCTCGGTGCTCGTGCCGTGGAATACCTGCGGTGCCTATTTCGCGGGTGTCCTGGGCGTCTCGACCTTTGCCTACGCGCCGTGGGCGTTCTTCAATCTCTTGAACCCGATCGTGGCGATCGTGATTGCGAACCTCGGATGGAAAATTAGAAAGCTTAAGGCCTAGACTCAGACTTGCTTTTATTCGATCTGGCCTTCACTTGTGAGGGCCAGGTTGGTCATTTTTGCCCCTGCCTCCCCGCACTTTAATCGTCCAACATCCCCCTTCCGATTAGACATGGAACAACATACCTCTCAAAGGTTGCTCCATGAAGCTGCTCTTCCTCGCTCTCGCTTGTGTCGCCTCACTGAATGCCTACGCTGATGTGAACACGGACGGGGCCCCCATTCCGAAGATGCGGTTTGCGGATCGCGAGCTCGGATTCGCTGACTCGGTCCCCACTCAGTTCCTCGATGTGCGACCTGGTAAGATCAGCGGATTTACGAAGTATCAAAACGAACTTGAAAAAATGAAGGCCGCCTTTGCGATCATCGAAAGAGTGGTCAACTCCGATGAATTTAAAGAGAAGGTTATTAACTTTGTAGGGAAGAATGGCCAACGGAGTTACATACGAAATAACGGCCTTACCAATGAACAGGTCTACGAGGCCATCATGGCCGGGAAAGAACTCATCGGCGGGGCGCAAACTCCCGGTGAAATGAATTTTGACGTCACACGCTACATGAAATTCTGGTCAAAGGTCATTGGCTACACGGAGCCTGGCAAGAGCAACACCATGTACGTCCACGGAAAATTCTATAAGAAATTTTCTCCCGTCGAAATCAGTAGCAACGTCACTCACGAGTGGCTGCATCTTTGTGGGTTTTATCACGGCTCGGCCGCCGATCATGATTCTGTACCCTACGCAGTTGGCTACATCATGAGAGATCTAGCGAAGAAACTGGAGACACAGGGTTTCTTGAACTAAGACCAAAAAAAGGGCCCCGAGGGGCCCTTAAAATCTACTGAAACAATGGTGCCAATGGCAATGGCATCACATTCACACTCGGATTCACGATCTCGCGACTTGGCTCCACATCGCGAACCGATGAGCGTGAGCGAGAAATCGCTTCCGTCACGCCGACCGACTTCGAAAGCTCGGCGGCCATGACAGCACGGCCGGTGTTGACGATACCGCGGGCAAGGACTTTCTCTTTCAAGAACTCTTTGTAGTCCACGGTGCCGATCAAGATCTTTTTGATCTCAAGTGGAGTGAGTGCTGGGTTCGAGTCTTTAATCTGCGCAGCGACGTTCGCAACGAACGGAGCGGCCTGAGATGTACCAGAAACCTGCAACATGCGGTTGCGAGGGATCTCAGAGTTGATCAACATGCCCGGAGCGGCCACGTCCACCATCTTGATGCCGTAGTTCGAGAAGCCGGCCAAGAACTGCACATCGTAAGTCGCCGCAACGCTAATGACGTTGTCAGCTTTGATGTTGGTTGGGCTGGTGGGGTACTTGTCGTTATCTGAACCGTCGTTACCGGCAGCGAACACGAACAAGGTGTTCGGAGCGGCCTTGGCCATGCGCTGGCCCTCAGAGATGAGCGAGTTCATGAAGTGCATGGTGACTTCTTCGAGCTCTTCCGGTTTTGCGTCACGGAAGAAGAGGATCTTAAACGCTGCGCCCGTGATCATCTTGGCTTGGTTGTAGCCGGTGCCGAATGAACCGTTGGCGACGTCAGCTTTCTGATCGCCCGCGTAGCGCGCGATCTCTTCCAGGAGAATCATCTGCTGTTGGGCCAATGCCCCGAGTGTGCTCTTGAGGAGCTTCATGCGGACGTCTTCCGTCATGCTCTTGTTCGATACTTCCATCTCAAGGCCATGGAGGAACGGTTTCACTTCGGTAGGAATGAGCTTCAGGCCCATCGCTTCGTTGCTAGAGCCGCGAACCGAGATGCCCGCGACGTGCGTGCCGTGCACGAAGTTACCGAACTTCTGCAAGTTCGCCATGATCTCTTTGTCTTGGCGAGCAGCTGCAACCCAGGCGCGATCTGCCTCTGTCGCTTGACCGAGCAACTGGCGGCCCTGGATTTCGAAAAACTTGAAGGCGTCAGCGGTGTAGGTACTTTCGTACTTGTAGTCGATGAGCTTGTTGTTGGTTTCCGCGAAGTTCCAGCCGTGGATGTCGTCCGGGTAACCGTTGCCATCGTTGTCGCGGGCGTCCGCGATTTCTTTTGGGTTGCTCCAGATGTTGCCAGCGAGGCCGGTGTGTTGTGTATCGAGACCCGAATCAATCACCGCGATGGTGGCGGCTTGAGCGGTCATGGTGCAGGCGAAAAGCGCCAGGGCGATTTTTTTCATAAAACTCTCCTTGTTTTAAACTCCTCTCAGTCTAAACGAAAAGGCCCCTCCGGAGAGGGGCCTTCGCGAACTGATATGATTTGTTAGATTCGAGCTTACTGTTGAACCATCAATTCTTTGATGTTCGTGATGTAAGTGACGTCTTCGCCACGGCAGCCGTTCTCAGGGCAAATGTTCGATGCGCGGCATCCACGTGAATCGCTGATGTAGTCGTTTTCGCCACGTACCAAAATGCCTTCCACAACACCTGTCGTCGCGTTGAAGACAGCTGAACCTGAGTTGCCGCCGTACGTGTCGAGGTTAGCTGTGAAGAACTTGCCTTTCAGAGCACGAACCTTAGCACCGTCAGTGATCTTAGTCGGAAGACCTGTGGGGTGACCGATGACGAGGATTTCATCTCCCGCACGGATCGAGCCGGTTTTACGGAAAGTCAGTGGTGCGCGGTCAGTCACAGCGCGATCGAGTTCGATGTACGCGTAGTCATCTTGCGAGAGACGGTCGAGTGAGCGGCTGATGATGCGTTTGCACGAGTAAACACTTGAGTTAGCAACAGTCACACCGCTTTGGCCGGCATCGTCAACCTTGTAGTCGAAGACCCATTTGTTTGAAGCGCAGTCAGATTCTGATGTGATGCAGTGGCCAGCCGTCACGAGGTACTTATCACCGACCAAGAAGCCGGAGCACATCGCCGCTGTGATCTGGTGACTGAAGCGCTCATCAGCGCAGAAGCCGCGAGAAACCATCGTCGGGCCATTGAGGACGCTTTCGTTGCCTTGGACGCGAACGTTCGAGTTCGGAACCATGGCCGCTGTAGAGCGTGAAAGTGTGACGTAAGCTTCGTTCGGTGATTCAAAAACGTCGAGACGGTTGTCGTCGCCGTAGATCACTTTGAGCTGTTTGTCAGAAGCGATAGCAGTCAAAGTCATTGAGAAAACTGCCAAAGCTACAAAAGAAAATTTCATGAGGGGAAATCCTTTTCCATAAAAGGTAGTGGACCAAGGAATATAGTGTGACTTTTTAGTCAAACATTCGACAACTAAAAGATTCTTACAGGAATGTCGCTATTTTCATGCCGAAAAGACATAGGGGCGGCCGTGATTTTCCAAGTGAAGCCGTCTCTCATCTCGAAAACGGCCAGAGACTTCACAAAGTTCACAGTGGGATGCTCATTATGGCGGAAGGTAAAGAACTCCCAGCGGGCGGGCAGATCATCGAAGTTCTCCCGGGCCAGCGCCACCTGCAGGGTGCCACCGCCGCCGCTCCCCTGCATCACGTCCATCTGGATGTTGCCAAACTGCACAGAAAAAAGACCGGTTTGAGAGGGGCGGATGTCGAGCTGCAGCACTTCGCTGAGGAAGTTTTCGAGCTCCTCGGGGTGCTCCGTGCGGTACTCAAAATTTAGGAGTTGGGTTTCCATTGATCCCGCAATTGCTGCCAGTTCCCTAAAGCGCGCGCTAAAAGCGGTGCATGGGTCCTTAAGACAATTGTATGCGGGTGCGTGAGCTTGTCGAGGGCCATGTTAAACCACAGGAGCCCCAGCCCATCCAGTGCGGCCAGCTCGCTGGTCTCATCCGGAAAGCGCAGAAAGGATTTTCTGGAGATGCCCCACATCCACACCGGGCACGCGAGCTCGTCCATCAAACCCGGAAGCTGCTGCAGGAGCGCGTGGTTCTGCTCGCGATTTTTGCCAAAGCCAAAGCACGGATCAGCGATCACGCGCGAGAACAGATCAACGCGCAAAAACGTCTCGAAGTTTTCCAGGAAGAACTTGCGGGCGGCCGGGATGATCGGGCCCGGGGTTACGAAATCCATGTGCTCACTGGTCTGCGCACGCGTGGGCACCGGATTGAAACACAGCACGTATTTGAGCGAAGGGTATTTTTTGAGGAGTTCGATCACGGCCGGGTCGACTTTCCCCGCGACATCGTTCCACACCACTGGCACGTCGTTGGGCACCTGGGCCAAGAGCCAGTCGGCGGTCTCGAGATGGTAGGTGTCGAGGCTCAGCGTCAACGTCCGCGGCCAGTCTTTAAGGTGCGGCACCAAGGTCTCTTCGAGGCGGCGGCGTTCTTCGAGGTGGGTGATGGCGGTGTTTTTTGGAGCGGTGGATTCGGCGCCCACGTCCAGGCCATCGAGATGCTTCCAGTCGTTCAGGCGGCGCGCGAACTCTTGCGCGGTGGAGATCTCTCCCCCGTCGCTAAACGAATTGGGGGTGGCATTCACCACCCCCCAGACTTGAATTCGTTGTTGCTTGTAGGTCAGGCTCATGCCGGAGCGACTTTGCCTCCGATGAGCGGAGAACTCATCGTTTCAGACGGAGTCGGTTTCTTGGAGATGATCGGCTGACCGATGTCTTCCCCGGCGATGATGCGCTTGATTTGATCGGCATCCAAAGTTTCCCAAACGATCAACGCTTCAGCGACACGCTTCAGATCATCCGAGCGCTCTTGCAAGATCGACTTCGCGCGCTCGTAGTTTGATTGCACAAAGTTGGCGATCTCAGAATCAATTTTTTTGCTGGTCTCGTCTGAGAAAGCCGAACCTTCTGAGCCACCGTAGACATTCGTCTGGGTTTTGCCAGCGAAGTTGATCGGCCCAAGTTTCGACATACCCCAGTTACAAACCATGTTGCGGGCCAGATCAGTCGCGCGCTCAATATCATTCGAGGCACCGTTGGTGACTTCTTGGAAAACGACTTCTTCCGCACAACGGCCGCCCATCAAGAACGAGATCCAGTTTTCGGCTTTCTCTTTGGTGAGGTTCAGCATGTCTTCGTTCGGAAGCGTTTGCGTAACACCCAAGGCTTGGCCACGAGGAATGATCGATACTTTGTGAATAGGATCCGTCTGCGGAAGATTGAGGCCCACGAGTGTGTGGCCTGCTTCGTGGTAGGCGGTGATGCGCTTCTCTTTATCAGAGATCATCATCGACTTCCGGGCCACGCCCATCAAGACTTTGTCTTTGGCGTTTTCGAAATCCACCGACATGAGGAACTTCTTCCCGTCGCGAGCGGCCAGCAAGGCCGCTTCGTTCACGAGGTTCGCGAGATCGGCACCGGTGAACCCGGGGGTTCCTTTGGCGATGACTTCGAGATCGATGTTCGGCTCGAGCGGAGTTTTCTTCGTGTGCACTTTGAGGATCTGCAAGCGGCCGCGCACGTCCGGGCGACCCACGGTCACGCGACGGTCGAAGCGACCGGGGCGCAAGAGAGCGGGATCGAGCACGTCAATGCGGTTAGTCGCTGCCATGATGATAACGCCATCGTTACCTTCGAAGCCGTCCATTTCTACGAGGAGTTGGTTCAAGGTTTGTTCGCGCTCGTCGTGACCGCCGCCCATGCCGGCACCACGGTGGCGACCGACGGCATCGATCTCGTCGATGAAGATGATACATGGAGCGTGCTTCTTACCCTGTTCAAAGAGATCGCGGACGCGGCTCGCCCCCACACCCACGAACATTTCCACGAAATCCGAACCAGAAATCGAGAAGAACGGCACGCCGGCTTCACCAGCGACGGCGCGCGCGAGCAATGTCTTACCGGTGCCGGGAGGACCGACGAGCAAACAGCCCTTCGGAATCTTACCGCCAAGCACGGTGTATTTCTTTGGATCTTTCAAGAAGTCGACGATCTCAACCAATTCTTCTTTGGCTTCTTCCACACCGGCGACGTCGTTGAACGTCACTTTCTTATCGTTCTCCGTGAGCATCTTGGTGCGCGCCTTGCCGAAGCTCATCGCCTTGCCGCCGCCGGATTGCAACTGACGGAGGAAGAAGTAGAACACACCGAAGAGGATGATCATCGGGAACCAGTTCATCAGCAAAGTGCTCATGAAACCCGGCTTATCTTCGCGCTTGTAGTTCGGGATGATGCCGTTGGTGCGCAAGATGTTGAAGGTCTCTGCACCGGTGTTTCCGGTGAGCTCGAAGAACGTACCGTTCTCGTAGCCTTCCTTGAAGCGGCCCTGAATGGTGTACTCACCTTGCAGGCTGACTTCCTGGATGTTTTTATTCTCTACCGCTTGAATGAACTGCGAGTAGGTAATGTTGCGGGCAGGCTTTTGACCTTGTTCGATGGTCTTCATGATGAAGGCCATGAGCAGGATCACGACGACCCAAAGAAGAAGTGTTTTTTGTTGGCGTTTCATAGGCAGGGCCTTTTGTGGCAATAAAGAGTGACAGGGATCCGTCCCCGAAAAACTGTCCCCTCATTTTAGACCCGCTCCTGGCTCCGCCGCAAGGGCCGATGCTTAGAGAGAGGTTGGCCAAAGAGGTTGCAACCACAAGACTTGTTGAGGATCCGTCCAGCGTTGCAGCAACTTTTGCGCATGAATCACAGGCACTGCGCGCTGCCCTGTGAGAGTGGGCCAGAGGGGATCATGCCCACTTGAGACGAGGACATTC
>Ga0209094_1000259_pt1 | contig 41468 bp, 36 predicted proteins | sample COGITO_mtgs_1004_2_FD_184790 | JGI IMG/M metagenome (GOLD analysis project Ga0209094, IMG submission 184790) | Pelagic marine microbial communities from North Sea - COGITO_mtgs_100430 (SPAdes) (version 2) | ecosystem: Environmental > Aquatic > Marine > Epipelagic ... | reverse complement strand
CTTTAAAGTATCCGTGCAAAGAATAAAGTTCTGAGTCATAGTTGTAGTTTCCTCTAAATTTATCAATTCCATCACGATAGGTAAGCTCAGGGGGATTATCTTTAAAATTAAAATGCTCTAGGTATTCGAAGGTTTTAAGGTTGATTTCCCCAAATGAGTATCTCGCTTTAGAATTAGTTTTTATATCATCATTATGATGCAGCATCACCATTAATTTGTCTTCGTTTTTCCAAGAATTTAAAACTCTTTTTACATCAAATGGATAGTTTTTTATTTTATTTTCTAACCATCCACCAAGAGATGGGTCGAAATGAATGATACCTGGATACGAATTAAACAAACCATTACCTCCATAGCTGTATAGTGTTTCTTCGTATAAAAATAAATTTCTATTAAAATTATGACCAGAATATATGCTTTGTGAAATTTTGTGCACCACGGGAGAAACTCCTAGGTGTATTTCAAATAAGTGTAGCGTTCCATCAGGGTTGTAATAAATAGTAGAATCATTTTTAAAGACAATGCTTTCGAAAAAATTTACTTTAAAATTTAGTATCTTTTCATCAAGTCCAAACTTTTTGATTTGTTGATGGATTTTTAAAGTATCAATTATTTTTGGATTGTATGAATAGCTTGAATACACAAGCATAAATAAAAATGCAAGCGTAAAATATATATTTTTCTTCATATTCAAATATAAATAATACAGTTTTAAAATAGGTGTATTTTGGTGTTTATTCATAATTATTTTAAAACTATTAGTTTTTTGTAGCTTTCGCAGATATGTTTACATCTACTAATTTATTTTGTTTAGTTATATTTTATTTGTATCATCTATGTATCAAAAAATGATTATTAGAACTTTAACTTTGATTGTGATGTTGTGCAGATAAATGTTAATTATTAATTATTTTATCTCAAATTTATTTTGGGAGTAAAGAGCAAGTAGTTTTTATAGTTTTATTTAATAATTTTAATATCATTGTAAAGAGACTTTTTTTGACAATTATTTAATTGTATAATAAAACTCATTTAGTCACATTCTTCTCACATTTATCGGTGTAATGTGTGATTTATCAGGTAAAAGTGTAAATTTGTGTCAATAATTTTTTTAATTTGTAATATGGCAGAAGGTGTTATAGAGTACATATCAAACGATATCTTATTGTATGGATTTTTAGCCCAATTTTTAGCCGCTATTCTCTCTATATATTTTGTTCCCACCGTCCGTAAATTAGCACTAGCAAAAAAAATAACCGATTCTCCATCTGCAAGAAAATCTCACACAACAGAAGTTCCAGTTTTAGGGGGTGTTGCAGTATACCTGGCGGCAGCTTTATCCATGTTTGTTATAGCTTTTGTTTTTCCTTCAAAAATTGACGCCACCGATTTTTTTCTTTTGGGCTTTGGATCCATGTTATTATTGTTTGTAGGTGTCTTAGACGATATTGTTGGTTTAAAACCTATGACTAAGCTGATTTTACAACTTGTAGTTTGTTTTGTCTTAATTCATAATGCGCCATTATATATAACAAACATGCATGGCCTTTTTGGTTTTTCTGAAATTTCTTATATTCCTTCTTTATTGCTTTCAGTGTTTGTGTATGTAGTTTTTGTTAACATGTTAAACCTAATTGATGGTATTGATGGTTTGGCCTCAGGAATTTCTGTGGTAGCTTTTTCATTTTTTGCATACGTTGGATTTGTTGAAGCAGATTACTACAACATGCTTGTGAGCATGGCGGGTATGGGTTGTCTTATCCCATTTATGTATTATAATATGTTTTCTGATAGGAAAATATTTCTTGGTGATAACGGTTCTCTTGTTATGGGTATTATTTTGGGGTATTTGTGTCTTGATTATATCTCCTCAACTAATGCCTCAGATCAATTATTAGGCGATACTAAAATTATTGTATTAATGTCTGTATTTTCTTATCCACTTGTAGATACCCTGCGCGTTTTCGTGGTTAGAATTTTAAGGAAAAAAAGTCCTTTTTCTGCAGATAAAAATCACATTCACCACCATCTATTGCGTCTGGGTTTGTCTCACCGTAAAGCAACCCTGGTTGTTATAGTGTACACCATTTTTATAACTTGCGTTTCATTTTTAATATCTGGGTTTGATATAAATGTAGCCTTTATTTTGCTGCTACTCATCTCGGTATTTGTTATTTGTCTTCCTTCGTTTTTAATTAAAAATGAAGACGGCTCTTTATCTTTTAGAAAAAAAGCTTGAGCTACATTGCATTAAACCTTTTAATATTCATCGTATATTTTCACTCATTTGTTTGGTTGATAGGGGCTAATTTTAGCCCAAAAACAAGGGGTAATATACTTTTTTTACTCACATAATTGTAATAATTTTGTTTAACATCTACTTATCACGTAAGTAGTTGTTTTTTAATAATTTAGCCTCTTTGATGTAAGTCAGGGCGGCGAAGCCGTTTAATAAATTACCCTATTATCGCTTCTTAGTTTTTACAAAACAAACATGACACTCTAATTTAGAGATTTTCATTTAAATTTATATTACCCATGAAAAAAAAAGCAATCATTGTCTCTGGATATTTTAACCCCATACATAAAGGGCATCTTGAGTATTTTCAAAACGCCAAAAAGTTGGCGGATTTTCTTTTTGTTATTGTTAATAGTGACCATCAAAGAGCTTTAAAACAAAGTAAAGAGTTTCAGCTTGAAGACGAACGTATGCTTATAGTCTCTTCTCTAAAACCTGTAGATAAGGCTATTTTATCTGTAGATAAAGACAGAACAGTTTGCCAGACTATTGCCAGTATTGCCAATGATTATGGCCAAGAGTATGATTTAGCCTTTGCAAACGGTGGAGACCAAAACAATACTACCATACCAGAGCGTCCTATTTGTGAGAAGATGGGTATTGCGCTTCTTGATGGTTTGGGAGATAAAATACAATCAAGCAGCTGGCTTTTAAAAAAATAGTTATGGAGTTATTTACCACTATAGAAAATGAGCTTAACAAGCATAATTTAAAGATAGACTCTTATGATCACAATCGTCCTTGGGGAGGTTTTTTTGTAATTAAAGAGGAGGATGCGCAGCGTTTTTCTAACATATATTTTGATGGCTTTGATGTAGATACCCTGCGCAAAGCAGGTAAACTGAGTCCAAAAATACTAGCGGTAAAACCTCAGGCAAGATTATCTTGGCAATACCACCACAGAAGAGCCGAGTCTTGGCGTGTTGTTAAAGGGCCGGTTGGCATAATTAGAAGTTTTGATGACACCCAAAAACCTATGATAACACATCATGATGGGGATGTTATAACCCTTAAAAAAGGAGAGCGTCACCGCCTTATTGGTCTTGACTGTTGGGGCGTTGTTGCAGAGTTTTGGCAGCACACAGATGCCGATTCACCATCAAACGAGGATGATATAGTACGATTGCAGGATGATTATGCTAGAGAATAACATGATATTTATATCCAGACCGCATCAGAAATGAATTTTGAGAAAGTACATATCGCAGTTATAGGACAAGGCTATGTAGGGCTACCTCTAGCTATAGCCTTTGGAAAAAAATACCCAACCATAGGCTTTGATATCAATCTCTCTAGAATTGATGATTTAAAAAACGGGGTTGATCATACAAACGAGGCTTCACCACAACAGCTTAAAAGCGCTGGTAAGCTAACTTTTAGCTCAAGTATCAATGATATTAAAGAGTGTAACCTATATATAGTTACAGTACCTACGCCCATAGATGAGTTTAAAACTCCAGATTTAACTTTATTAAAAGCGGCTTCAAAAATGCTTGGAGAGATTCTTAAAAAAGGAGATACTGTTGTTTATGAGAGTACTGTATATCCAGGTTGTACCCAGGAAATTTGTGTGCCAATATTAGAAAAAACGAGTAGTTTAATTTTTAATGCAGATTTTTTCTGCGGCTATTCTCCAGAGAGAATTGTTCCGGGAGATAAAATAAACACCTTAACTACCATAAAAAAAGTAACCTCCGGCTCTACTCCAGAGATTGCTGATTTTGTTGATACATTGTACAAGTCAATAATTACTGCAGGCACATTTAAAGCTACAAGTATAAAAGTGGCTGAGGCTAGTAAGGCTATAGAGAATGCCCAGCGGGATGTTAATATTTCATTTGTAAACGAGCTAGCCTTAATATTTGACAGGGTTGGTATAGATACCCAAGATGTACTCGATGCTGCTGGAACTAAATGGAATTTTCTTAAATACAAACCAGGACTTGTAGGAGGCCATTGCATAAGTGTAGATCCTTATTACTTGGCCTATAAGGCAGAAAATCTAGGGTATCATCCAGAGGTGATACTAAGTGGTAGAAGAGTGAATGACAATATGAGCGCATTTGTAGCAAACAAAATGATTAAAATGCTTATCAAGGCTGGAAAGCAAATTATGGGTTCAAAAATCTTAATTCTTGGAGTTACCTACAAAGAAAATTGTCCAGACATTCGCAACTCAAAAGTTGCTGATGTATATCATGAATTAGAAGAATTTGGATTAAAGGTTGATGTGTATGATTATCAGGCTAGCCCCAAGGAGGTCAAAAATGTTTTTGGGATAACCCTGAAAGACCAGCTTATAGAAAAATATGATGGTATCTTGTTAGCGGTATCTCACGATAAGTTTTCCAAGATTGATATCACATCTTTAAAAAAAGATGCTAAGAGTATTGTGTATGATTTAAAAGGGTTTTTGCCACGAGAACAAGTTGATGCAAGATTATAATTATATTTTTTTATGAAAAAAAACACAAAAATTTACATTGCAGGTCATAGAGGCATGGTAGGTTCGGCCATATGGAGACTTTTAGAGCAAAAAGGGTATGATAATTTAATTGGGCGCAGCAGTAAAGAACTTGATTTAAAAAACCAGACCGATGTTCTTGTCTTTTTTAAAACTCAGAAGCCGGATGTAGTTATTGACGCAGCCGCAAAGGTTGGAGGGATATTAGCAAATAATGATTATCCTTATCAGTTTTTAATGGAGAACATGCAAATTCAAAACAATTTGATTGATGCTTCATTAAAACACGGGGTAGAAAAATTTATATTTTTAGGGAGTTCTTGTATTTATCCGAAATTAGCGCCGCAACCCTTAAAAGAAGAATACCTACTTACAGATTCTTTGGAGCCAACCAATCAATGGTATGCTCTGGCCAAAATATCTGGAGTGATGGCCTGCAAGGCTATTAGAGAGCAGTTTAATAAAGATTATGTTAGTTTAATGCCTACAAATTTGTACGGTACTCATGATAATTTTGATTTGCAAACTTCTCATGTGCTGCCGGCCATGTTGCGTAAATTTCATGAGGCTAAAGAAAATAATAATACTCCAGTTACATTATGGGGTAGCGGGACGCCAATGAGAGAATTTTTGTTTGTTGATGATATGGCAAAAGCAGTAGTGTATGCCCTAGAAAATAAACTGCCAGAGTATTTATACAATGTAGGCTCTGGTAAAGATGTTACTATAAAAGCCTTGGCCCAGACCATCCAGAGAGTAACAGGCCATAGTGGTGAGATTGTTTGGGACGCTTCAAAGCCAGACGGCACTCCAAGAAAACTAATGGATGTTTCTAAACTAAAAGAGGTAGGTTGGAGTTATACCACAGATCTTGAAGACGGCATTAAACAAACCTATAATTGGTTTTTAGCCAATATAGATAATTTTAAACAGGTTAAATTAACATAGACTTAGACATTAACTTTGTTAAAGACAAAATAGTCTAAATCAAAGTTTAGGTGAATCTCATTTTTTGAAATAAAAAATATGAAAGTAGCATTAATTACAGGAATTACAGGACAAGACGGCTCATACTTGGCCGAGTTATTATTAGAAAAAGGATATATGGTACATGGTATAAAAAGAAGATCTTCTCTTTTTAATACCGCACGTATAGATCATTTATACCAGGACCCTCATGATCCAGATCAAAGATTAAAATTGCACTATGGAGATCTTACAGATGCTATGAACCTTACACGCATCATACAAGAATGCCAGCCAGATGAGATTTATAATCTTGGAGCGATGTCTCATGTTGCGGTATCTTTTGATACACCAGAGTATGTAGGTAATGTAGATGGTTTAGGAACTTTAAGAATCTTAGAGGCAGTGCGTATTTTAGGCCTCGAGAAAAAAACAAGAATATATCAAGCATCCACCTCAGAGCTCTACGGTGGTATGCCAGAGAACAAAAACGATAAGGGTTTTTATGATGAGTCTTCACCATTTTACCCACGATCTCCATACGGTGTGGCAAAAATTTATGGTTTCTGGATCACAAAAAACTACCGTGAGGCGTATGATATGTTTGCCTGTAACGGTATTTTATTTAACCATGAATCTCCAAGAAGAGGAGAAACATTTGTTACCCGTAAAATTACGCGCGCCGTCTCAAAAATAGCACTTGGCCTGCAGGACAAGTTTTACTTAGGTAATTTAGAGGCGCAGAGAGATTGGGGGCACGCCAAGGATTATGTGCGCATGATGTGGATGATCCTGCAGGCAGACCAGCCTGAAGATTGGGTAATTGCTACGGGGGTTACCACAACAGTTAGAGATTTTGTAAGCATGGCCTTTAAACAAGTAGGTATTTCTTTAGAGTTTAAAGGTGAAGGTGTTCATGAAAAGGCGTATGTAGCGGCCTGCAACAGTAAAGAATTCCAGCTAGCAATTGGTAAAGAGGTACTCTCTATAGATCCTACTTATTTTAGACCCACAGAAGTAGATTTACTAATTGGAGACCCTTCTAAGGCCAAAAACAAATTGGGCTGGGTACCAGAGCATGATTTGGCTTCTTTAGTTAAAGATATGATGAAGAGTGATGTAGACCTTATGAAAAAAGATGTTGTTTTACTAAAGGCGGGTCATGAAATTTTAAAACAAGCTGAGTAAAAATTTATAAATAGATTTATGAAAATTAAAAACATTTGTTGTATTGGCGCTGGTTATGTTGGTGGCCCAACCATGGCTGTCATTGCTCAAAAAAATCCAGGTATTACCGTAACGGTTGTAGATTTAAACGCCCAGCGTATTGCAGGCTGGAATGATCCAGATCTTACAAAGCTGCCCATCTATGAGCCTGGTCTTGACGCTGTAGTATCTGAGGCCCGTGGCCGTAATTTGTTTTTCTCTACAGATGTAGATGACGCTATAGATAAAGCAGAGATGATTTTTATTTCTGTAAACACCCCTACAAAAACCTATGGAGCTGGTAAAGGCATGGCCGCAGATTTAAAATATGTAGAGCTGTGTGCTCGCCAAATAGCTCGTGTTGCCACCTCTGATAAAATTGTGGTTGAAAAATCTACCCTTCCTGTAAAAACAGCAGAGGCCATACAAAGCATACTAGATAATACTGGTAATGGAGTAAACTTCCAGATACTCTCCAACCCAGAGTTTTTGGCAGAGGGCACCGCCATGAGAGATTTGGCCATGCCAGATAGAGTGCTTATAGGAGGTAACCAGACCAAAGAAGGAAAAGAGGCTATTGCAGCCCTGGTTAATGTGTACAGCTCTTGGGTTGCCAAAGAAAACATATTAACCACCAATTTGTGGTCTTCAGAGCTGTCTAAACTTACTGCAAATGCTTTTTTAGCGCAGCGTATATCTTCTATCAACTCTTTATCTGCCCTTTGTGAGGCAACAGGGGCAAACGTATCAGAGGTTGCAAAAGCCATTGGTATGGATTCTAGAATTGGTCCTAAATTCCTGCAGGCCTCTGTTGGCTTTGGAGGTTCTTGTTTCCAGAAAGACATTTTAAACTTGGTATACATTTCAAAATCATTAGGGTTACAAGAAGTTGCAGATTACTGGCACCAAGTGATTTTGATGAATAATTACCAGAGAGATCGTTTTGTTAAAAACATGATTAAAACCATGTATAACACCGTTTCTGGTAAAACCATTGCTTTTTTGGGTTGGGCTTTTAAAAAAGACACCAACGATACCAGAGAATCTGCCGCTATTTACGTGGCAGACATGCTCATAGAAGAGCAGGCCACCATAAAGGTGTATGACCCTAAGGTTACTTCTACCCAAATGCTAGGTGATCTTGATTATTTAAACACCCGTTCCCAGAAAGAGAACGCATCATTTCTGCAAACAAATAGCGATCCTTATAAAGCCCTAGAGGGCGCTCACGCAGTGGCTATCTTAACAGAGTGGGATGAGTTTACATCCTACAATTGGCAGGCTATCTATGATAGTATGCAAAAGCCCGCCTTTGTGTTTGACGGGCGTAATATTCTAGACAAACAAAAATTAGAGGCTATTGGTTTTGTATATTCGGCCATAGGGAGTTAATGATTGAGTCAAAACAAATACTTGTTACTGGAGCTGCTGGTTTTATTGGCTATCATTTGTGTGAAGCGCTTATAAAACAGGGACATCGTGTTATTGGGCTAGATAACATTAACGATTATTATGATATAAACCTTAAATATGCCCGCCTGAGTGAGCTAGGTATACAAAAAGAGGCTGCAACGGTATTTGCAGAAATATCACAGAGCACACTCCACGGCCCTAAAATGCAATTTATCCGGCTCAATCTTGAAGATAGAGAGGCCTTGCCAAAATTGTTTAAGACATTTAATTTTGATATGGTATGTAATCTTGCTGCGCAAGGGGGGGTAAGGTACTCCATAGAAAATCCAGAAGCCTATATAGATAGTAATGTTACTGGTTTTTTAAATATTTTAGAGTGTTGCCGCCACCACAATGTGAAACGCCTAGTATATGCCTCAAGCTCCAGTGTGTATGGTAATAGTGATGATATACCATTTAAGGAAACTGCAAATGTAGACACCCCTATAAGTTTATACGCAGCCACCAAAAAAAGCAATGAGCTGATGGCGCATACCTACAGCCATTTGTATAATATTGAAACTATTGGCTTACGCTTTTTTACAGTTTACGGGCCCTGGGGTAGACCAGATATGGCCATGTTTTTGTTTACAGACGCTATTATAAACAATAAACACATAAAGGTGTTTAATGACGGTAATCTCTCTAGAGATTTTACGTATATAGATGATATTGTGGATGGCGTTGTTAATACCCTTATAAAAGATTCTAAAAATGCTAGCTTGTACAAGCTCTATAACATCGGTAACGGGAAGCCAGTGCAGCTATTAGATTTTATAGAATCTTTAGAAAAAGTACTAGATATTACTGCTACAAAAAAAATGTTACCCATGCAAGCCGGTGATGTACACAAAACTTTTGCAGACACCTCTAGGCTAGAACATGATTATAATTATAAACCACAAATTACCGTAGATAAAGGAATTAAGGAGTTTGTGTTATGGTATAAAGGTTTTTATAAGGGCTAACTATGAATTTGTTTAAGAAATTTAAAATATCAAAAAGACATGTAGCTAAATCTTTATCTTGGAGATGTATAGGTACCATTGATACCTTTATTTTTGCATGGCTAATAACTGGAGATATAACAGAGGGAATAAATCTTTCTGGAATCACAACAATCACGAAACTTGTATGGTATTATATCCATGAACAGCTTTGGTTTAACTCTAGTGTGGCAGACTCTAACAAAAGACATATTATCAAAACCTTTTCATGGCGTTTTGTTGGTACCATAGATACTGTTGTTTTAGGTTGGATAATAACGGGCAATCCACTAATTGGTCTTAAAATTGGACTTTTTGAAACAGTTTCAAAAATGGTATTGTATTTTGGGCATGAAAAATTATGGTATAAAATTAATTTTGGTTTGGATAAAAGAATCAAAACTAGAAGATTAAATAAACTTAAATCACAAAGAACAATAAACAAACCATGAGTTTACACACTGTAAAGCAAAACTATAAAACTACCAAAACCCAGCGTGAGCTCTTGCACGGCCATAAGGCCTATTTGTTATGGTTTACAGGCCTCTCTGGATCTGGCAAATCTACCTTGGCCAATTTGGTAGAGATGGAGTTGCATAAAAAAGGACTATCTACCTATATCCTAGATGGAGATAACGTGCGCCAGGGTATTAATAAAGATTTAGGTTTCACGCCCCAAGACCGCTCAGAAAATATACGCCGCATTGCCGAAATCAGCAATTTGATGTTAGATGCAGGTGTTGTAACTCTGGCAGCTTTTGTGTCTCCCTATATAAAAGATAGAGAGGCTGTAAAACAAATTGTAGGCCCAGATAATGTTATAGAAATATATGTAAACACCTCTCTTGCAGCCTGTGAACGCCGAGATGTAAAAGGGCTTTATAAAAAAGCAAGAGCTGGAGAAATTAAAAACATGACGGGTATTTCTGCGCCATACCAAGCGCCTATACATCCAGATTTAGAAGTTGTTACTGATGGGCATCCTATTGAAAAAAGTGTAAAAACCATCTTAGAATTTATAAATAAAAAGTTAAAACCAAGCACATGAGCAATTATGTAATTAACCATTTGAGAGAGTTAGAATCTGAGGCTATTTTTGTAATACGAGAGATAGCAGCTCAGTTTGAAAACCCTGTACTATTATTCTCTGGCGGTAAAGATTCTATACTTTTAACCCATTTGGCTAAAAAAGCCTTTTATCCTGCCAAAATACCCTTCCCGCTTATCCATGTAGATACAGGGCATAATTTTCCAGAAACCATTGCATTTAGAGACAAACTAGTTAAAAAACTAGGGGTGCATCTTATTGTAGGTTCTGTACAAGAGGCTATAGATACAGGCCGCGCCAAAGAAGAAACTGGCGCTGACGCATCTAGAAACGCATTACAAATAGTCTCGTTGCTAGATACTCTAGAGAAGTACAAAGTAGATGCTGCTATGGGCGGGGCAAGACGTGATGAAGAAAAGGCAAGAGCCAAAGAGCGTTTTTTCTCTCACCGTGATGAGTTTGGACAGTGGGATCCTAAAAACCAACGCCCCGAGCTTTGGAATTTATTTAACGGTCGTAAAAAATACGGAGAGCACTTTAGGGTCTTCCCAATTTCAAACTGGACAGAGATGGACGTTTGGGAATATATTAAACTAGAAAATATAGAGTTACCATCTCTCTATTTTTCTCACCAGCGAGATTGTGTGGTAAGAGATGGTATTATTTTGGCAAACTCTGAGTTTATTAAATTAAAACCAGGTGAGAAGGTGGTAAACATGACAATCCGCTATCGCACCTGTGGAGACATGCCTATTACAGGGGCTGTAGAATCCCAGGCAGATGATCTCACAAAAATAATTGAAGAAATTGCTACTACCCGTACAACAGAACGTGGAGGTAGAGCAGATGATAAACGGGCAGAAACTGCCATGGAAGATCGCAAAAAACTAGGTTATTTTTAGAAAGCTGTAGGCCAAAAGGCTGTAAGCACTAAGCTTAAAGCATATAGCCATTATAAAATGAGAGATTTTAAAAAATATAATGTTTGGGAAATAAGCCATCAATTTGTTTTAAAGATTTATAACATCACAAAACAGTTTCCGAAAAGTGAAAACTATCAATTAGTATCACAAATGCAACGCGCAGCGTATTCAATCCCTTCAAATTTCAGCGAAGGTTGTGGACGTTCTTCTGATAAAGACTTTAATAGATTTGTAACGATATGTTTAGGCTCTGCACACGAGTTGGAGTACTTTATTTTACTAGCAATGGATTTAAAATATATCGAAATAAGTACTTTTGAAGTATTATCAACAGAAATCAACGAGATAAAAAGAAAATTATACAGTCTAAGTAAAAAACTAATAGAATAAAAACACTAGCATACGGCTTAAAGCCTAAAGCATTAAGCAATTAATTAAATTATGGAAGATCAAAATATAGAATTACTCCGCTTTACTACCGCAGGTAGTGTAGATGACGGTAAAAGCACCCTTATAGGGAGGCTGTTGTATGACAGTAAATCAATCTTTCAAGACCAACTAGATGCTGTTGAGGCCTCTAGTAAGAACAAAGGTTTTGATTATGTAGATTTATCTTTACTTACAGATGGGCTTAAATCTGAGCGGGAGCAAGGCATTACCATAGATGTAGCCTACCGTTATTTTGCAACCCCAAAGCGTAAATTTATTGTAGCAGATACCCCAGGACACATTCAATATACCCGTAATATGGTAACAGGCGCTTCTACCGCCAATCTTGCCATTATTCTAATTGATGCGCGTAAAGGCATGCTAGAGCAAACACACAGGCACTCATTTATTGCTTCACTGCTGCGTATACCTCATGCTATTGTATGTATAAACAAGATGGATTTGGTAGATTATAGTGAAGCCGTGTATGATAGTATTGTCTCAGATTTTAAAGCCTTTGCCTCAAAGTTAGAAATTAATGACATACAATTTATTCCTATCTCGGCCCTTAAAGGAGATAATGTAGTTAATAAATCTGAGAATATGTCCTGGTACCAGGGCAGTACTTTGATGTATCACCTAGAGACGCTGCACATCTCTAGTGATTACAACCACATAGATTGCCGCTTTCCGGTACAATCTGTAATACGGCCACACACCCTAGATAATCAAGATTATAGAGGTTTTGCAGGGCGTATAGACGGAGGAGTGTTTAAACCCGGAGATAGGGTTAAAACCTTGCCATCAGGTTTTGTGACTACCATTAAAACCATAGAGCTTAATGGAGAGCAAATTGCAGAAGCTTTTGCACCTATGTCAGTAACTATGACACTAGAAGATGAAATTGATACAAGTCGAGGCGATATGTTTGTACGTGAAAATAACGTCCCAGAAATAGGCCAAGACCTAGAAGTACTAGTTACCTGGATGAGTAGTAGCCCCTTGCAGGCGCGAACCAAAGTAGTTATAAAACATACCACCAACCAGTGTATGGCAATGGTAAAAGAGTTAAAATATAAAATAGACATCAACACTCTGCACCGCATAGAGGGTATAGATACACTAGCCATGAATGATATAGGGCGTGTATCACTACGCACGGCTAAGCCTCTTTTTTATGACGTCTATAAAAAAAACCGCCAAACAGGGAGCATTATTATTATTGATGAGCAAACCAACGAAACCATTGGCGCGGGGATGATTATATAATGATGAAAGAGCAATTAACTACAGCCATCACTGCCGCCCTGCAGGCCAGTAAAGCCATTTTAGAAATCTACCACTCTGGAGAATTTGATATAGAAATAAAGGGAGACAACTCTCCTTTAACTAGGGCAGATACCGCTTCTCATAATGTGATTATGTCTTACCTAGAGGCTACAGATATTCCTGTACTCTCTGAAGAAGGCAGAGACATCTCATACCAAGAGCGTAAGGCCTGGAAACAGCTTTGGATAGTAGACCCTATAGACGGCACCAAAGAATTTATAAAGCGCAATGGAGAGTTTACAGTGAATATCGCCCTTATTGAAAATCAAAAGCCAATCATTGGTGTTATTTTTGTTCCGGTAACTGGAGAGCTGTATTTTTCTAGCAAAGAAATGGGCGCTTTTAAAGTAGCGGTAAACCTTGAAGATTATGATATTGAAGTTTTACTTTCAAAGGGCAATAAATTACCTTTGCAAAGAGAAGATAAAACCTTTACAATTGTAGCTAGTAGATCTCATATGTCTGCAGAGACAGAAGGCTATGTGCAAGAAATGCGTGATATCCATGGAGAGGTGAAATTAATCTCTAAAGGAAGCTCTTTAAAATTATGTATGGTGGCAGAAGGCACTGCCAATTGTTACCCCCGTTTTGCACCTACCATGGAGTGGGATACCGCAGCAGGGCAGGCTATTTGTGAGCATGCAGGCTTTGAGGTGATGGATTGGTCTACAAAAGAAAATATGTTGTATAACAGAAAGCAATTGTTGAATAATTGGTTTTTAGTAAAATAAATATGAAGAAGATACTAATTGTATTCGGCACTCGCCCTGAAGCTATAAAAATGGCTCCTCTTGTAAAAGAGTTTCAAAAACATCCAAACGTTTTTGAAACAAAAGTGTGTGTAACCGCTCAGCACCGAGAAATGTTAGATCAAGTTTTAGATTTTTTTGAAATCAAACCTGATTATGATCTAGATTTAATGAAACCAGGACAAAACTTGTATGGTCTCACCGCAGACATTATAACAAATTTAAAACCTGTCCTTGAGGGTTTTGACCCAGATTATGTTTTTGTACATGGAGATACCACCACCACCATGGCAGGAAGTATAGCCTCCTTTTATAGTGGCGCGAAGGTTTGTCATGTAGAGGCAGGGCTAAGAACTCATAATAAATTATCGCCTTTTCCAGAAGAAATTAATAGACAAATAACGGGCCGTGTTTGTGATTACCATTTTGCACCTACTACTACTTCTAAAGCAAACTTACTTAAAGAGAATATTCAAGAAGATACCATATTAGTTACTGGTAACACTGTTATTGATGCCCTTTTGGATAGTGTAGAAAGGGTTAACCAAGAGCCAAGTGTACTGATAAAACAATTGTCAACTACTTTAGGTGACAAAGAATTAATTTTAGTGACTGGACACCGCAGAGAGAATCATGGTGCTGGTTTTATAAGGATTTGTGAGGCACTAAAAGAAATAGCACAAGACAATACAGACCGCTTAATTGTGTATCCAGTTCACTTAAACCCTAAGGTTCAAGAACCAGTAAAACGTATTTTAAAAGATATAGCTAATGTGTTGCTTATAGACCCACTAGCGTATCAAGATTTTATTTGGATGATGAACCGTGCCAAAATAATTATCACAGATAGTGGCGGGGTACAGGAAGAAGCTCCTAGTCTAGGTAAACCTGTTCTGGTAATGCGTGATACTACAGAGCGGCCAGAGGCTGTAGATGCCGGGACTGTTATTTTAGTAGGCACAAATAAGGAATTAATAGTAACTGAGGCGCTAGATTTATTAAACAATGAAACTAGGTTTCTGCAAATGAGTCTTTTACATAATCCTTATGGAGATGGTAAAGCGTGTAAGCGCATTATCGATTTTATAAGACATCTTGCATAATTATAAATTAATTTAGAATTTTAAATTAAAATAATGAAACAACCAGAAGTAGTAATGATTGGGTTAGGATATATAGGCCTACCAACAGCAGCACTTATAGCATCTAACAATGTAAAAGTACACGGTGTAGATATTAACCCTAAGGTGGTAGAAACAATTAACAGAGGAGAGATTCATATCGTTGAACCCTCTTTAGATATCGCTGTTGCCTCTGCTGTTAAAAATGGCTATTTAAAAGCTGCGACAACACCTGTTGAGGCCAACACCTATATTATAGTAGTGCCAACCCCTTTTAAAGGGAAAAACGAGCCAGACATTTCTTTTGTTGAGGCAGCTACAAAGGCCGTTTTACCTTTATTAAAAGATGGAGATTTATACATTATTGAGTCTACCTCACCTATAGGTACCACAGAAAAAATGATGGCCCTTATCTATAGCTCACGCCCTGAATTAACAAATAAAGTACACATAGCCTACTGTCCAGAACGCGTATTACCAGGAAACGTAATGCATGAACTTGTGCATAACGATCGTGTAATTGGTGGGGTTAATAAGGCTTCTACTCAAAAAGCTATTGCTTTTTATAATAAATACGTAAAAGGAGAGCTGCATGCTACCAATGCCAAAACCGCAGAGATGTGTAAACTGGTAGAAAACTCATCTAGAGATGTACAGATTGCCTTTGCAAATGAGTTATCACTCATTTGTGATAAAGCAGGCATCAACGTATGGGAGCTTATTACACTGGCCAACAAACACCCAAGAGTAAACATCTTACAACCAGGATGTGGTGTAGGTGGCCATTGCATTGCTGTAGATCCTTACTTTATTGTCTCATACTACCCTATGGAATCTAAAATTATTGGGACTGCTAGAGAGGTAAATAACTATAAATCGTTTTGGTGTGCAGAAAAAATACAAACGGAGAAACTTACGTTTGAACTTGAGCATGGCAGAAAACCTAAGGTGGCACTCATGGGCCTAGCATTTAAACCCAATATTGACGATTTAAGAGAATCTCCAGCCAAATACATTGCTCAAAAAGTATTACAAAACGATAGTAATGGAGCGTACCTTATTGTAGAGCCAAACATAAAAGAGCATAATGTCTTTAAACTCACAAATTATCAAACAGCTGCAGAACAAGCAGATATTATTGCTTTTTTAGTGGCTCATGATGAATTTAAGCGTTTACATATAAACTCTAATAAAGTAATCTTAGATTTTTGTTGTGCATTGAATAATTATTGATGTTTAAAAAAATTAATTCATACATAAATAAAAAAAAATCACTGCCAGACATTCAAAAAAAACTTTTAAAGGGTTCTTTTTGGATGTTTGTAGGCGTTGCAATAACCAAAATTTTTGATTTATTAAGTATTTTTATTATTGCTCGATTGTTAACTCCAGAAGAGTTTGGAAAGTTGAGCATAATTAAAAATTTCACTTTTACCTTTGTTTTATTTAGTGTGGGTAGTCTTGGATTAACAGCTACAAAATATATTGCTCAACATATTGATGATGATAAAATTAAGTGTCAAAATATTGTATCTTATCTTAGACTTTTTGTTCCTCTTTTGTCGTTTTTATTGTCATTTGTAACATTCTTTTTTTCCTCTTTTATCGCTGATAAAATCTTTAATGATTTAGATTTAACACTAGCAGTTAAATTAATTTCAATTACATTATTTTTTAGTTCCCTTAATGCTTTTCAAAAGGGAATTTTAGCAGGATTAGAGAAATTTAAAACTATCTCGTTTATATCAGTTATTTCAGGAGTCTTTACTTCATTAATATTAATTATTGCTGCTTATTTTTATGGTTTAAATGGAGTTTTTATTGCATTACCAATTAATGCTGGGATTCTATGGAGTTTTTCAATTTATCATACAAATAAATCTCTGAAATTTGAAGAGTTGTTTTTCCGATTAGAGAATTTCACAAATTTTAAAAAAATTATTTTAAAATTTACATTACCAACATTTCTTAGTGGCCTATTGATAACTCCGACCACATTGTATTGTAATATTTTGTTAATTAATACTAATGGAGGTTACTCAAATTTAGCTATATACTCTGCTGCTTTAAATCTGTCAATAATAACTTTAACCATTAATGGTGTATTGGGACGTGTTTTTTATCCTATGGTCATGAAAAATTTTGATAAAAACATTCTTTTTATCCAGAAATCAAATATTCTTCTTCCTTTCTTTATTGGTGTTATTTTAAATACTCCTTTGATAATTTTTCCAGATGTTATGAAATTTGCTTATGGAAACGAATATAGTAAAATTGAAGTTTTTAATACTCTAGTGTTAATTTCAAACTTTACAATAATAATATCATTTAAGGAGGGTATTTCAAGAAATTTTGCAGCGGCAAATCTAATGTGGGTTTCTTTACTTTCAAATTTGACATGGGCATTTTTGTCAATTATATCGATGAAATTTTTAATAGATTATGGGGCAAGTGGAAGAGCAAGTTCGTTTTTGATTTCTTATCTATTAACAAATTTAATTTTTCTACCATTTTATATTTCAAAAAAATTATTGAATAAAGAAATATTTTCTAGACATTTCTTTTTGATAATTCTAACAATTCTAATCAGTAACATAACCTATAATTTGCTTTTTGAAAATTTTTATTTTCGACTCCTAGCTTTGATTGGAATTGTTATTGTCCAGATTCTAATATTTAAATTATGGGTAAACAAAAAAAACATTATAAATTAGTTGTCAGAGGGGGATATGGTTTAGGGAATTTTGGTGATGACGCTTTAATGATTGAAATATATAATTTTTTTATAAAATGGGGTTTTTCAAATAATGAAATAGCTTTTAATTGCTATTATGATGACTATCTGTATAATTTGATTCCCAATGTGAATTTAATTGATATCGATGATAAAAACTTTTCATTTGATAATTATATATATGGAGGAGGTACTCAATTTTATTCTTTCAATAATAATTCGTTTGATTTTAGTAAGAAAATTAAAATTTTATTAAAATATTTTATTAAAACTTTTAAACCTAGAAATTATAAAGTTTTTGGTCTAGGCTTAGGTCTTGGTCCTTTTTTAGATCCCTTGAAGGAATTTGACACTAGAACAAATTTAATTAAAGCAGATGGTTTGTGGTTGAGAGATCCAAAGAGCTTGGATTATTGTAAAAAATGGAAAATCAAAAACTCAAATACAGGAACTGATATATGTAATATTATACAATTTGATATTAATAAAAAAAAGGATAATAGAATTGGTCTAATATTAAGAGATTGGAAAGATGAGAAATCTGAAGATTATTACAAATCAGTTATTGAGCTAATAAAATACTTTATCGATAATAAAATTGAATTTGATCCAATTATTTTTTCTGATAGAAAAGATTTGCTATGGGAAAAAAAATTAGTTGAATTAGGTATAGAGTATTTGAAATGGAACCCATTAGATAATAACCCTTACGATTCTTTTATAAAAAAACTAAATAATTATAGTTTGATAATTACATCCCGTTTTCATGGAGCAATTTTTTCTGCATTATTGGATATACCTTTTATAACGATAGCTATTGAACCAAAATTAAAAATGATATCAGAACTATATAAAAATGGATCTTTTTCCTGGAAAGCTCCTTATGATTCATTTCAGATTTTAAAACAAATAAGACAAATTAAGGAAAATCATTATAATTTTAAAAAAAGTATCATTTCCATCAGAAAACAAAATAATTCTGATGCAATTAAGATGTTTGATGAATTGTTAAAAAAGTTAAAATGAAAATAGGTATTGTAACCACATGGTTTGAGCGGGGTGCCGCATACGTTTCTAAACAATATAAAGAACTTTTAGAACAGAACAATGAAGTGTATATTTTTGCAAGAGGTGGAGAATCATATGCAAAAGATAATAATAATTGGGACGATGATAATGTCTATTGGAGTAAAAAGCTTTATTCTCCTTTTTCTGTTTTTACTATTGATGAAAAGGAATTTAAAAAATGGATTACTTCTAATCAAATTAAGATTGTATTATTTAATGAGCAGCGTTGGTATATGCCATTGCTTTGGTGTAAACAACTTAATGTCAAAACAATTTGTTATGTAGACTATTACAAAGAAAATGAAATAAAACTTTTTAATGCTTATGATGGTTTGATTTGTAATTCTAAAAGGCACTATTCAGTGTTTGAATCTCATCGAAATTCAATTTATTTACCATGGGGTACTGATTTGAATGTTTTTAATAATAACAATAATTCTATTAAAAATGAATTAACTTTTTTTCATAGCTGTGGTATGGCTCCTTACAGAAAAGGTACAGATTTAATTATTGAAGCTTTTAGTGATATAAATTTACCATTTAAATTAATTATTCATTCACAAAAAAATCTAATAAAACATTATCCAAATTTGAATAATAAAATTCAAACACTTATATCAAGTGGGAAGTTAGAAATTATTAATAAGACAGTTAAGTGGCCAGGCCTTTATCATTTGGGAGATGTTTACTTATATCCATCTAGGCTTGATGGTATTGGCTTGTCACTCATAGAGGCAATAGCTAGCGGTCTTGCAATTATTACCACAAACAATGCACCTATGAGTGAGTTTGTTGATAATAATGGTGAGTTAATAAATGTTGAAAAGTTCACTTCTAGATTCGACGGTTATTATTGGCCTTACTCTCATGTAAATATTAAAGATTTTATAAATAAGATTACTAAATTAATAAATGATAAAGAATTGGTTGAAAAATATAAAATTATATCTTTAGCTCTCGCAAAGGAAAAATACAATTGGTCAAACAATAGTGACGTTCTTCAAGGTTTTTTTGAAAAAGTATTGATTGAGAGGATAACTTTAAAAGATGATTCAAATTTTGAGAATTTAATCCTTAAATATGAAAATGAAGGTTTTAAATCGTTAAATAAATACATCGTTAAATATCAATTTTTATTTCAGTTAATAAGAAAACTTGTTTACAAGTTTAAAAAAAACAAATAATGTTTAATAAAATTAACGTACTACATATAGTAGCTGGAGATTTAAATCAAGGTGCCGCCAGAGGTGCATATTGGCTTCATAAGGGACTTATTTCGAATGGTGTTAATTCTATCATGCTCAATAATGGAAAGTTAGCTGGAGAGTCATATGAAAGTATTATAAACATTAATGACTTTTCGTATGTTTCTAAGAAAATTAATTTTCTTCGTTCTAGATTAGATATATATTTCAAGAAAACATATAGAAATTCAAGAGATGAAATTTTTAGTACGGGATTGTTTGGATATGACTTTCTCGGCCTTGAGGCATATAAAGAAGCTGATTTGGTTCATTTACATTGGATAAATGGTGGATTAATGAACTTAAGTATCTTAAACCAAATAAAGAAACCCATTATTTGGACTATAAGAGATATGTGGCCCTTTACTGGTGGTTGTCATTATTCCCTTGATTGTAATCGATATATGGTAGAATGTGGGAATTGTTTTTTCTTAAATTCCAAGAAAGAAAAAGACTTGTCAACTTATTTATTTAATCGAAAAAAAAAAATACTTGAGAATAAATCAATCGAATTTGTTGGTATTTCGAAATGGATAAGTAACGAAGCTAAAAAGAGTAAAATATTGGGAAGTGAAAATGTATCTACTATTTTCAACAATATCGATACGGATGTTTTTAGGCCTTACGACAAAAAAGAAATAAGAAGAGAATTAAAAATTGAAACTAACAAGTCAATAATTCTTGTTGGGGCTATTAATTCTAAGAATACCTGGAAGGGTTTTCGCTTTTTAAAAGATGCTTTAAATAGATTAGATAGAGATAAATATGTAGTGTTGACTTTTGGAAAAATAAATCTCAAAGATTTTAATGAAATAGATTTACAAATCACAAACCTCGGTTTTATAAATAATGATTCTTTATTAGCTAAGATATACTCCCTTTCTGACGTTTACGTAACCACTGCAATACAGGAGGCATTTGGAAAAACAGTCGTTGAATCAATGTCATGTAAAACACCGATAGTTTGCTTTAACAACTCAGGACCCTCAGATTTAGTGGTACACAAAAAAGAGGGCTATCTGGCAAAAGCTTTTTCTCCAATTGATTTAGCTGAAGGCATTCAATGGTTAGTTAATAATCCCAATTATGACGTAATTTGTGATAATGCAAGAAAAAAAGCTTTAGAGAACTTTGATTATAGAGTTACATCAAAAAAGTATATTGAATTATATAAAAGAAAACTTAAAAAATGATAGAAATTTGTATTATTGGAGCTGGAAAAATTTTCCAAGATTATCATCTGAAATCAATCAATTTGATTGATTCAATGAAGATTAGGTATGTCGTTGACAAAAACTTTGAGCTTGCTAAGAGAGTGGCTTCCAAAATAGGTGCAATTCCTTATCAGAATTTGGATGAAAAGATAAATTGTGAAAACTTTTTTATAACTGTTCCTCCAAAGTTTAGGATTCAAGTTTTTGATAGTATCAAGGACTATGCAAAAAATATAATATTTGAAAAACCTGTTACCCTTACATTCGCTGAGGCTGAGTATATAAATGATATTTCTATTGAGAATGGAATTAATATTTTAGTTGCACAAACGAGAAGGTTTTTTCCAAATCTCGATTTCACTAAAAAACTTTTAGTTAAAAGATCACTCAAGAAAGTGAAAATTAAAGCAACAGAAGGCGCTTTATTTAATTGGGCCTCAGAAAGTAACTACTTTAATAATCAAAACCCTAATGATCATGGAGTTTTTCATGATGTCGGGTCACACATTTTTGATTATATCATTTATTTAATTGAGTCAGTTACTGATATTAAAAAACTTGAAGTTCAAGTTATTCAAAGTGTATTCGATTATAGTCAAAATGCAAATAATACGTATTCTAAGGTAAAAATTTTCAATAAAGACATAGAATTCGAAATTGAAGTAAGGCTGAGTCGCAGTTCAAATTTTTCAAATATGATAGTTATAGATGATGGTACATATCGTTTTCTAACTAGATCTCTAATGGGAAGAGATATTAAAATGGTAACTGCAGATGATTTTATTTCAATTCCTATTCCAACAATTAAACCGAGTTTTGATTTAGATGATGTTTTTTACAATATGTGGTTGGATATTGAAAATGTGATACTCAACAGTTCATCAGATGGTTCAAAAATTGCATTAAAATCTATACTCCTTACATCTCGATTAATGCAGTCTATAATAGATGAGATGATAATTAATAATAATTTACAAGAAACATATAATGAATAAAGAAATTAATCATTTTGTAATATTAGGTGGGGCAGGCTATTTAGGTGTTTATTTAGTTAAAGAAATTGCTTCCAACCCTTATAATAAAGTTGTAATAATAACAAGAAATAAATCTAAACAAATCCTTTTCAGAGGTTATGATAATGTTTTTTTTGAAAGTGATAGTCAATCATTAGGTAACCAAGAAATAATTATCATTAACCTTGCCTATGGTCTTGATATTAGTTTCAAGAAAACAAAAAAACTCAACAATCAAATAGTGAAATCTATTGACTTTTTGTGTAATAATAATAAAGTCAAATCATTGATTCATGTTAGTACAATAGTATTATCAGAAGATAACTCAAGTTTGTCACCAAAACTTGATAAAAGTGATACTTACAAATACGCGAAAAGTATAAGTGAATTAGGAATTAAGCAAATTCAATTAAAATATAATATCCCTACACTAGTAGTTAGAAGTGGAAATATTTTAGGTCCAGGTTCTATTTGGGCTATTAAGATTTGTAAAAATTTATTAGAAGATAAACCAATAGGCACAAAATCAAATAATTTTTATAGTAATTCAACTTATGTTGGTAATCTGGTGGATTTTTTATACAAAAAATCAAAAGTGTTATCCAATGATTTTGAAATAGTAAATTTTAATGAATTTGGTCATATACCATGGAATGATTTTATTGGGGTTATAGCCAATGAATTAGATATAACGCCTTTAGCTTGGAACTCTTCAAATATAAATGATTTTAATGTCTCTTTCACTAAAGACATGAAAAATGCTTTAAATCAAATGGTAAAAATTGCAATTTTAAAAATTTATAAAGGTCCTATAAGTAACAAGTTAATTGACAAATTAATAGATACATTAAATATTAAAAAATTAGATGAAAAGGCTAAATCTAACATCAAAATAATTGATGGCGATCATTATCCAAATGCACAAGAGTTTGCATTAATAAAAGTTTTCATGAATGGAAATAAAATCGATAGTGGTTTATATGAAAAGGAAATACAAGATTTACCCTATAATTTTTCAAAAGTATCTGACGAACTAATTAAATGGTTGCATATAGCTGGATATTCTTCACTTAAATTTTAATAATGAAAGCTACAATTTGGATAGTAATTGTATTATTACCTTTTTTTAATTTTTTTATAGCACCCAATATTTCTTTTGCTGATGTTGGAATTTTAATTGGATGTTCTAGTTTGTCTTTTCAAAATAAAAAATCAATATTTATTTTTAACTCTGTAAAGAATCATCAAAAATTAATATATTTATTAATTTGGATTCTTTTTTCGTCATTTTTATTCGTCTTCGATACTACAAATAATCACATTAAATATTTGACTATTGTTACAAGTCATTTGAGATTCTTCATGATTTTGTATCTTTTTTTTAACTTGAAATTTATTTTTAAAAAAAACTACTTATTAAATTATTTAATTAGAGTTTGGGTATACGTTATTTATTTTATTTGTTTTTTAGCTTTTGTTGAATATTTTTTGCAATTTTTTGGTATTTATTATTCCTATTATTTTGATGGAATAACAACTACAACTTCAAGATCGCCTGATGAATCTTTTAGAATTAGTTCTATTTTTAATGAACCTTCATATTTAGTGATTTATCTAAATTTTTCTTTATTGGTTATATTAGAGTTTGTAAATCAGAATATAATTAACTTAAAACTAAAATTAAGAAGACTTTTAATAATCATATTTTTAACAACTTTAGTTGCTAAATCTATGGTTGGTATTGTTTTAGCGTTAACCCTTATTTTAGTATACAAGGATTTAATTTTGAGTAATCTTTTAGGTAAAAATCGTATAAAAGTTTATATTATTTTTTCATTAACCTCTGGTTTAGTATTTTTTTCTAATTCGGATAGAATTGAGGAAATTTATGAATTAGAAGATGGATCTGCGAATCATAGAGTGCTTGGTGCTTGGGAACTTACTAACATAATGTTTGAAGGTGATAATTTTATTAAAGGAGTTGGATTAGGACAACAAAAGAATTTTTTAATAGCTAAATCATATTCATTAGAAGATCATTGGTTTATGGATGGTGTTTCCAGAAATAGTGGAATTAACAATATGTTTACCTTAATTTTAATGCAGACAGGTATTGTAGGTTTATTTTTGTACTTAAATTTTATCTATGCTACTTTTAGACGCCGTAAGGGTATACTTTTATTTTTTCTAATTTCTGGTTTCGGCTGGGCTTTTACTTTTAACCCCCTTTACTGGTTTTGTATTTCAATTTTACATATTATAATTAATGGTAGGAAAAAAAATCTTATTCATCTCCACTAGCATTTACCCAATTGTAGGAGGTGATACTATTTACTCAAGTGGTTTGATATATAGATTATCAAAAAATAATAATGTAAAAGTTTTAACTTTTGGCGAAAATAATGATTTTGTTAATCATAAAATTTATAAAAATGTCAAAGTTATATGCTTTTCAAGATTAAGTGGAATATTTTACAAAATCATTAAGTTGTTGTTTAACAAAAGTCTTTTGCAAGATTACTCATTTGCAATTAAAAGATTTCTTAAAAATGAACAACTTCATAAATATGATTATATAGTTTTAGATCATCTGAGATGTTACTCAATAAGTAAAAGTGTTTTTAATGTAAACAGAACTAACACTAAGATAATATACGTTGCACATAATGTAGAATCAATTAATCAAATTGAAAAATTAGGAGCACTAACTAAAAAGAAATTTCTAAGTGGACTTAGTAATAATGTTCATGATATTGAAAAAAAGATGATTGATTCATGTGATTCAATTTGGACATTAAATAAAGAAGATTTAAACGTAATAACTAAAAGTCATCATATTAACAATAGAGTTGTAAAACCATACTTTCCATGGAAAAGAATTAAATATTTTGAAAATAATGATACCGTTAATAATGAATTATTAATTTTAGGATCTCTAAATTGGTATCCCAATATACAAGGAATTTTACATTTTGTAAATGATGTTTTTCCATTAATTATAGAGAAAAATGATTTTGTAAAGTTGAATATTGTTGGTCAAAACCCCTCATCTGAAATTTTAAATTTAGCTAATAGTAAAATTAATATTTATCCTAATGTGAAATCTGTTGATCCATATATTTTAAAGTCAGACTTATTAATTATACCAAATAGATCTGGTACTGGTTCAAAAATTAAACTATTAGAATCAATAATGAAAGGCTTGCCAATGGTTTTATACAAGGAGAATACTTTAGGGTATGATAATTTAGAACTATCAAGCCCCTTTGTAGTTGACAATTCCATTCAATTTTGTGATTCAATTATAGAATTATTAAAAAACCCAAGAAAAGGATTTGAATTTATAGAAAATAACCTAAAATTAATTAACGATAACACTAAAATTTAAATGATTACAATTAAAAATCTTAGGTACGTCCTTTTAATGATTAAAACAGAACCATTGCATCACATAAAAAAATTGTTTGATTTTTTTTTATCTTTTTCATTATCAGTAATTAAGAGGAGTGAAATTGATTATGTAATTGCAATTTATACTTTAGGGAAATCTGGAAGTTCATCGATTCTAAGTACACTTCAAAGAAATTTTTCAATTTTTAATGTCTATCAATTACATTTTATTAATTGCGAATATTTAAGAGAAAACCACTCAGATGATTTTGCCACCAGAAATATTGATAAAGCTAATAAGTTTCTAAGAAAACACTCTAAAAATAAAACAAAGTATATTTCATTAGTAAGAGAACCTGTTTCAAGAGAAATTTCGAGTTTTTATCAAAATAGGCAACTTTATTTTAAAAATGTTTTCCCCAATGATTTTAAAGCAATTAATAATCTTATTGAAAGTAGAGGTTATGATTTAGCTCTAAATTGGTTTGATTATGAATTAAAGAAACATCTTAATTTTGACGTTTATTCACAACCATTTGATAAAACTAAAGGTTTCTCTATTTATAAGATCGACTCGAATATAGAGTTAATGATATTAAGAACTGATTATATAAATAAAATTGGGATAGTGGCTATTAATAAATTTTTAAATACCGATATAAAACAAATGAAAAGTGTTAATGTTGGAAATAATAAATCAAATTCTTTATACCAAAAACAAATGAAATCTGAATTTAAACTTTCAGATGCAAATTTGAATAAGATTCAAAATTCTAAGTTTATGAATCATTACTTTACGGCAAAGGAAATTAAAAATTTATATAAGAACTTATGAAACTGATCGTATCACATTATGGAATGCTAGACGGAGGAGATGCTAATGGATTTACAAGAAATATTAATTTATTTTCTGAGCTAGTAAATTTTGGTTATGACATCAATTTTATTACCACTCAGAAAAAAGGCTTTAAATTTCCGTATCATAAAGAATATAGATCTGGTGTCAAAATCATAGCCTTTCCTGAAATTTTTCCAGCTAGATTTAGGAAAGGTGGCATTGCACCCTTAAGTACTATTTTAAAATTATTATACGTCACATTTACAAAAGCAGATGTTGTTTATTCAGATGCAGGCCACAGACCTAATTCAGGTCTACCATGCTTAATTCATAGGCTTTTTTATAATTCTATTTACATTTCAGATTGGTGGGAACATTATTCAAGAGGGGGTATATACGATGATTTACCACTTATAAATCAATATACCATAGGAGCATTTGATAATTTTAGTGAAATAAGAAATCGTAAGTCTGCTGATGGCTGCATTACCATAAGTCAAGCTTTAAAAAAAAGAGCATTAGAGAATCAAATTGAAGATTCCAGAATATTAGTTTTAAATGCTGGTGCAGATACAAATAAAATTCCTTATCATATTGTTAATTCTCAAAAAAACAAGTATAATATTGAAGAAGCTACTTTTGTTGTTTCTATTATTGGGATTAATGAAAACGAAATAACTAACAACGGTGCTATTTTAAAAGCGATTCGTTCTTTGAATGATTCTGGTAAAAAAGTAATGTTACTTACCACTGGAAATTTAGATAATAAAATTATTGAGAATTCCCTAATAGCTAATTCTTGGAAACATTTTGAGTGGGTTCCTTACGAAGAGTTTTCAGAAGTAATTTCATGTGCTGATATATTTTCTTTAATTCAAATCAATAATAAAAGAAATAATTCAAGGTTTCCAAATAAATTTGGAGATTATATTTCTGCTGGAAGGCCTATTATTACAAACGCAGTAGGGGATCTTAAATTTTATTCAAACAATTATCCGAACTTTTTTTATGTTGTTGGTGAAAGTGATGAGGAGGTATTGTCTTCACTTGAAAAAGCTTATAGTGATTGGCTAATTAATAAAATTGATTATGAATCGATTAGAGAATTAGCAATAAATAACTCTTGGATTAAGAGAGCAGATAACCTTAATGAATTTATAAAAAAAATATGCAACAATTAACACAAAAGTTAGGTTCTGGCGACATGATTATACAGGAAGTACCATATCCACAATTAGGAAAAGGAATGGTGATTGTTAAAAATCACTATTCAATAATTAGTGCTGGTACAGAGGGATCTACCGTAGTAGCCGCTCGAAAAAGCCTTATTGGTAAAGCTAAAGAGCGTCCACAACAAGTAAAACAAGTCTTAGACACACTAAAAAAACAAGGCCCCATTCAAACCTACAGAGCAGTAATGAAAAAGCTTGATGCTTATTCTCCACTAGGTTATAGCTGTGCAGGAGAAATCATTGAAGTTGGAGAAGGCGTCACAGAGTTTAAAGTTGGTGATAAAGTCGCTTGTGCGGGAGTTGGCTATGCCAATCACGCAGAAATAGTATCGGTACCTATAAATCTGTGTGTAAAATTAGATAAAAACGCAAACTTGAAGGATGCGGCTTATAACACCGTTGGGGCAATCGCGATGCAAGGGGTTCGCCAAGCCGATATGCGTTTGGGAGAATCTTGCGTTATTATAGGTCTCGGGCTCTTAGGTCAATTAGCAGCGCTAATATTAAAAGCATCTGGAGTTACCGTTATAGGTGTCGATGTGTCTGAAGCCGCCGTTAAACAAGCCCTAGATAATAAGATCGTAGATTTAGGATTAACAAGAAATGCAACTGGCGTTGAGGAACAAATACAAAACGCAACAAATGGCTATGGCGCAGATACTGTAATTATTGCAGCGGCAACAAATAGTCTAGATCCCATAAATTTTGCAGGCGCCATTACACGTAAAAAAGGAAAAGTAGTAGTTTTAGGTGCCGTACCCACAGGTTTTGAGCGTGATCCATTCTGGTATCGTAAAGAGTTAGAGTTAAAAATGGCTTGTTCTTATGGTCCAGGGCGTTATGACTTAAACTACGAAGAAAAGGGTATTGATTATCCTTTACCTTATGTGCGTTGGACAGAAAAACGTAACATGGAAGCTTTTCAGAATTTAATTGCAACCAAGCGCATAGATATTGATTACCTAACAACACACGAGTTTGAGTTTGATAATGCAAAAGCTGCCTTTGATTTGGTAGTATCAAAATCGGAGCCATTTACAGGTATTGCTTTAAAATATAATAAAGACAAAGAAGCTGATAAAATAAAAATATCAACCGGTGAATTAGATAAGTTAAGTAAAATAAACATCTCTTTTATAGGAGCAGGAAGCTATGCTCAAGGCAATTTATTGCCAAATATTCCTGAAATAAAAGATGTTAGTAGAGTGGGTGTGCTCACAAATACTGGTACAACATCCAAGCGTGTGGCTGAAAAATTTAAGTTTCAATTTTGTGCCACAAAAGAAGAAGATGTTTTAGATGATAAAACCAATACGGTTTTTGTGGCCACGCGTCATGATTCTCACGGACCTTATGTTTTAAAAAGCTTAAATGCGAATAAGAATGTATTTGTTGAGAAACCGTTATGTTTATTAGAGTCTGAACTAGAAGCGATAATTGAAGCACAAGCTGAAGCCAATAAAACTTTAATGGTTGGCTTTAATAGACGTTTTTCTCCATTAACTGCCAAATTAAAAAAAGCCTTAGGTAATAATCCTATGACAATGTTGTATCGTGTTAATGCTGGTGCCATTCCTGGAGATAATTGGATTCAGGATTTAGAAATTGGAGGCGGTCGTGTGTTAGGTGAAGTCTGTCACTTTATTGATTACTTGACGTATCTTAATGGAAGCTTGCCGGTTAAAGTTTCTGCATCGGCATTACCTAATTCAAACAAATTAAATGATACTTTAAATGTTTTAATTCAGTTCGAAAATGGATCATCCGGAGTGGTGGCCTATTATGCCAACGGTTCTAAATCCATGACCAAAGAGTATGTGGAGGTATTTTCTGCAGGTATGTCTGCTACACTTAACGATTTTAAAGAATTGAAAATTTACGGCAAGGGTAAGCCAAAAAAGATAAAAAAAATGAATCAAAATAAAGGGCAAAAAGAAATGATTGAAGCTTTTATAAATGGTATACTTAAAGATGGACAAGCACCAATAGCATTTGAAGAAATTATAGCGGTTACCAAAGCCAGTTTTAAAGTTTTAGAGTCTATTTCTGAAAATGGTGCACAAATAAATATTTTGTAATGAAAAATATCACCTTTTTTAAATTGAAATCTTATTATGAAAAGGAAAATTATGATTGTTGGGATCCTCTTCACGAATTAAATTATAATATATCTGAGTTGTCACAAATGAAACACCAAGGATTTGCATATTTGGAGTTTGAAGATAAAGCATATGAACTAGCACTTATTGATTTTTTTAAACTAAAAATGCAAAGCATGTCTCCATCGTTTGATGAAGTTATTCAAATTCAAGATGTTTTATTAAAATTCAATGAAGTTAATTCATATGACTATGTATAAAGCGATAAGTTTTAAAATTCTAAGGTATTGGTCAAAACAAGATTTTAAAGGTTGGGACCCATATGATATGCTTAATTCTAAATTAATTAAAGCTTGTGTACCTAATAAATCTCACTTCCTATTGTGGGTTTTCATTCAATTAGGAAAAGTCTTACCGTTCAATTTAAGACGAATACTATTTGTTCCTAAAACGCATAATGCTAAATGTATAGCATTATTTATTTCTGGCATATGTAATTATTGGTATTTATGCAAAGACGATAGATCTGAATTGGGAAATTATTTAGACAGACTAGTTTTAATTCTCGAAGAGCTTAAAGATCCTTCAAAAAATGCATGGGGTTATGGGTTTTTATGGGTAGCTCGTGGGGGGCTGCGTTTTCCTGCAGGAGCACCGAATGTTGTTGTGTCTTATTACGTATACTCCGCACTTGAAAAGTTGTCAAATTTAGAGAATTATAACCCCCCTATAAAAATCGATAAATGGTTATATCCAAAAGACTTGATTCATGTTTTGAGAAGAACAACCTTCAATGAAGGTCTCTTGTTTTCATACAGCGGTTATGAGGGTAATGAGGGTGTTTTCAACGCTTCTCTTTTTGCCAGTTTTATCTTTGCTAAATCTAACCTAAAACTTAATGAAACTGAAAAACAATACATCTGTCAATCAATAAGAACAATCGAAGATAATATACAAGACGACGGTTCAATTGTTTATGGGCAAAAAAGCTTTCAAAATTGGATAGATAATCACCACACGCTATACATTATAGAGGCAGGATTAAGAATTAATAAAGAAACAGAATTTAATTTCAATGAAGAAAAGCTTGAAATGTTAATTAAATATTACCGAAAACACTTCTTAAAAAACGAAAAGTTTCCATTGTTCTTGAATAAAAAATATGTGATGGATTTTCACTGTCTTGGTCAACTTTTGCGAATGAGCGAGTATGGTATTTATGAATTTTCTGAAATAGAAGTAGTGGTCAAAAGGTGGGTGAAGTATTTCAATAAATCTAAATTTCCCTACAGGATATACAAATTTGGAACTAACAGAATAAATTACGTCCGCTGGACTCAAGCGTTTATGTTTTACGGATTAAGTTTTTATGATCGATATGGAAATGAAAAAGGTTAGTTTAAATGGTGTAAATGTTACAAGATTTGATAGTTTTGCTGAAATTGTTGAACAAGTTTTATCAGTAAAAAAGGTATTTGTAGCTATTAACCCTGAGAAGATTGTGAACCCCAAAGGTTGGATAACAAAACTTGTCAATGAGAATGTTGGATATGTTGATGGTGTTGGTGTTTTAATGGGATTATGGAAAAAGGGGGTATATCAAAAAAGAAGACTACCCGGGTTTAAGTTATGGCTCGAGGTAATAAAGACAAAACCAGAAGCAGGATATTATCTGATTGGAGGCACCCAGGAAGTTATAGAGCTTACAATATCTCAACTTAAAATAGATTTTCCAAATATTAATATTAGAGGATATTCAGATGGGTATTCATATTATGAAATTATAGAAGAGATAAAGAGTGAACTGCATGAGTTGGCACCTAGAGTTGTTTTAGTTGCGATGGGTTCACCTCGCCAAGAAAAAATAATAGCGCATTTATTTGAGACATATAAAGCTAGTTATATTGGGCTAGGAGGTAGTTTTGATTATTATATTGGAAAGGTCCAACGCACTCCGGAATGGATTCAGCGAATAGGTTTTCAATGGCTTCATAGATTAATTATGCAACCTAAAAGATTCAAGCGCCAGATGGTTTTAGTTAAATATTTTTTAAATTTAGTCTTTAAATATTGACTAAGTACGAAAAGAAATTCAATTTAAAAGTTTCAATTTATTCTATTAAACGTTAAACAAATAGGTGTCTTAAATTTATTAAATAAATATATTTCAAAGAATATAAAAAATTTGTAGGAGCGTAATAATAACAATTATAAGAATTCTAAATAAACCATTAATGATACTTCTAGCACTAAATGAATTAAATATTGATTATGTCAATGGATATATTTCCGAGGGAAAACTTACTAATTTTAAGAGATTACTTCAAAATGACACTATAAGCACCATTAGTGAAGAAAAATATGAATTATTAGAGCCATGGATTCAATGGACTACTGTCCAAACTGGTAAATCCTATGTTGAACATCAAATTTTCAGACTGGGTGATATTATAGACAGGCCAGACTTGAGACAGATTTTCGAAGATTTAGAAAACAATGGCTTATCTATCGGAGCAATTAGTCCATTCAATGCAGTTAATCGATTGAAAACATCTAAGTTTTTTATTCCAGATCCTTGGACCCAAACTAAAACTAGTGGAAGTTATATTATTAAAAGGTTGAGTAAGACAATATCGAGTCTCGTAAATAATAATGCTTCGGGTAAATCGGGTACTTTAAACATTATATGGTTACTTGTTGGTTTTGTAAGGTATATTAGAGTAAAAAGATGGTGTAAATTTTTTAGTTTTTTTATACAACGAAAGAAACCTGGTATCAAAGCAGCCATTTTAGATATGATTTTGCTTGAGGTATTTGTGACCCTTCAGAAAAAACATAAACCGGATTACTCCCATTTATTTTTTAATGGTGGAGCCCATGTTCAACACCATTACATGTTTAATTCCACACAGTATAAAGGAACACTCAAAAATCCAGATTGGTATTGTCCTTCTAACTGGGATCCTTTATTTATGATGCTTGAAACGTATGATAGAATTATAGGTGATCTTTTAGAGTCGGGAGAGAGGATTATTGGAGTTACTGGTCTTCACCAAGTACCACATACAGAGCAAACTTATTATTGGAGACCTTTAAATCATAAAGCTTTTTTGACACTGGCAGGAGTTAAAGGGGAATTTTCTGTAATTCCAAGAATGTCTAGAGATTTTCTGATTTATTCTTCATCGAGAGAGCATGCTATTGAAATTGAATCTCACTTAAATAAATTCACAGACTCGATTCGAAATAAACCTGTATTTAATGTTGATAATCGAGGTGAATCTTTGTTCGTTGAAGTAATTTATGACGATGATATTCATGAAGGCATGTGTTTTAATGGGCCTCAAAATATTTCATTAAATAATTTACGGTCAAAACTTGCTTTTGTTGCCATTAAAAATGGTAAGCATAATGGTTTGGGATATGTATTCAGTAATATGCCTCTTGACATTCCTAAAGAGATTAAACTAGAGGAAATCTATGACTTAATAAAGAATAAGGCATTGGCTGATGCTGCAAAAAATTAATTGGTTAATTACATAAATATTATCATTCTTTTTGATTTCTAAGATGGCAAATGAAACTTAAAAAATATTGTCATAAGTAATGATAAGATTTATTTTTAGGTAATACAATGATTAATAAATTATTTGACATTCTGATTACATAAAAAACACAAAGTAAACCTATCAAGGCTTAGGTGGTAGTTTTGATGTATGTACTGGTAGGGTTTTAAAATCGCCCAATTGGTGGGTGTAAAATAATCTTGAATTTGCTTTTAGATTACTTGAAGAGCCTTCTAGAATAAAACGTCAAATAATTTTGATTTTTTTTCTTTTTTTATTACTATTTAAAGGCAATTGAAATATAAAACAAGTAATTTTGTTATATAATATATATAAAATGAATCATAAAATTTTAATGAAATACATTTTTTCATCACTTTTAGCTCTTACGCTATTGCAATCCTGCGTCTCAAAAAAAGAGATGTTGTATCTGCAAGATTTGGAGTCTTTTAATAACACTGAGGTTACCTTTACCAACCACACCTTGCAAGTAGATGATATTTTAAAAATCTCTGTAAGGGCACTCATGCCAGAGGCGGCGCTTCCTTATAATAATGTTACCGGTGGTAGCGTTGTTGCCAATAATATTGATGTTATGAAACTTGACGGTTATTTGGTGTCTCAAAACAGTACCATTAACTTCCCGGTGTTGGGAGAGTTGTCTGTAAAAGATAAAACAACTCAAGATCTAGAAAATGACATTAAAAAACTACTGGTTGATGGTGGCTATTTAATATCTCCTAATGTAACGGTACGTTTATTAAACGCGAAGTTCACTATTTTGGGCGAGGTACTACGGCCAGGTACATTTTCTTTTACAGAAAATAATATTAGCCTGCTGCAAGCCCTTGGTCTTGCCGGAGATTTAACCATTAACGGTAGCAGAGAAGATGTGGTGGTTTTACGATATGTAGACGGTGTGCAAACTACAGCTCGTATAAATCTTACATCTGCCAATTTTTTAAGCGGGTCTTACCAAATGATAAAACCCAATGATGTAATTATAGTTAACCCAAATAGTGCTAGAGTAAGTAGTGCAGGTTACGTAGGTAACCTATCAGCAATACTTAGTATTGCCTCTGTTATACTAACCTCTATACTTTTATTTACAAGATAATGATGCAAGATAATTATAAAAACCAGAATTACCTCCAGGAGGAAGGCTCTATAGATATTAAAAAAGAGGCTGGCTACTACCTGTTTTTTTGGCCTTATTTTTTGGCCGGTATTGTAGTAGCAATAGTATCTACTTTTTTGTATTTAAAAACCGCAGACCGTATATACACATCTAGCGCCCAGTTACAAATTAAAAAACCCGCAGAAGACGCTGCCTCTTTTTTAACGGGAGGGATGGAGTTTTTTGGCTTTGATCAAGTAAATGTAGAGAATGATATTGCAGTACTCACCTCTCAGCACATTTTAAGCCAAGTGGTAACCCGTCTAGATTTACAAACTAAGATATACACAGTAGGGAGGGTAAATTCTGTTTTAAAATTTAATGATGAGTATACTCGGTTTGTTACCATAAAATCGCCAAATGACTACCTGTATTGGGATTTAGAAATAACAAATAATAAAGCATCTTTTACTAGAGATACTTTAAGTTTTAGCATTAATATAGGCGAGATATTTAAATACAATGAAACTGAGATTATATTGCATGATTCGTTGTTTTTAAAAGACCAAACCCTTATTCTACAAAAACAATCCTTAAACGATGCTGTTGCAACTGTAAGAGCAAATTTAACCGCCACGGCGGCCAGTAAACAAGGAGAAATTATAGATTTGAGGTTTGATGGAGTAAATAAAAAACGCAATGAGGCTATTTTAAATACCGTCATGCAGGTGATGCAGGATGACCAGGTAGTAGACAAACAGTTAATATCTAAGGTGAGTCTCGCTTTTATTAATGATAGACTAGAGGGGCTTACCAAAAGCATTGATACCCTATCTAAAAACACCATTGACTACCAAATGGCCAATGGTATTTTTGATCCAGCAGCCCAAACTGGTAATGCGCTGTCAAGTTTAGTAAAAGGTCAAGAAGAGGCCTTTGGTATTGGCATACAGTTAGAAATTGCCAAAGCCCTTTTAGAAAAATTACAAAACCAAGCAGGCTACCAGCTACTGCCCGCAAATATCGGTATAGATAATACAAGTGTTAATACGCTGGTAGACTCTTACAACACAGTAGTAACACAGCGTAATAATTTACTTATTAGCGCAACTACAAAAAGCCCAATGGTACTGCAGCTTTCTAGCCAGCTAGATAATGCAAAAGAGGCAATTATAACTGGAGTTAATAGATACATCGAGGGGCTGCAAACCTCACTCTCTGGCTTTCAAAACATGGAGGCTAAAACAAAAGGTATTGTTGCCGGCTTGCCCAGTAAAGAAAATACTCTGCGCGCCTATGCCAGAGACTTTAAAATAGTAGAGGAGTTGTATGTATTTTTATTGGAGCGTAAAGAAGAAGCTTCTATAAGCTACATTTCTGCTCTGCCAAATATCAAACTATTAAGTTACGGGGTTTCTTCTAGATTTCCAATTTCTCCAAAAGTCCAAATTACATACCTGGCTGCTTTATTATTAGGTATACTTGTTCCTTTTGGTATTTTCTTTTTACTAAAGATGTTAGACAGTAAAATTAATACTAGAGATGATCTAGAAAATGGTTTAAAAGGAATTACAGTACTAGGAGAAATGCCTTTTGCAGAAAACACCGAGGATCTAGACGATAGTGGTAGAGGGCTTATTGCAGAATCTGCAAGAGTACTGCGCTCTGGTTTAAGCTTTCAGTTAAAAACAGATGCTACTAATGTTATATGTGTTACTTCTACCATTAAGGGAGAGGGGAAGTCTTTTGTGTCTTACAATTTGGCAAAGAGTTATAGTGCACTGGGTAAAAAAGTAATTTTGGTTGGAGCAGATTTAAGAAACCCCCAATTGCATAAGTTTTTAAACCAAAAAAGAGAAAACATTGGGCTTACTACCTATTTAAGTAACGAGAATTTTAATGATGTAGATTCTTTAATTACTAAGGCCGCTACCCCTGGAGGTTTAGATTTCCTGCTTACAGGAGCAATACCACCAAACCCATCAGAGCTTTTAATGCGCCCACGCACTAAAGAGCTGCTAGATATATTAAAGCAAAGCTATGATTTAATAATTATAGATTCTGCGCCACTGCTACTAGTGAGTGATACAACAGCTCTTTTGCCGCTTTGTGACTCTGTGGTGTATGTAACGAGGTCTCAATACTCAGAGAAAAAGACATTCTCGTTTATTTTAAATATGCAACAAAGAGAAAAAGTACCTCCTTTTGGTATGGTATTAAATGGCCTAAGAGCTAGTGGTCTAACTGGTTCAAACTACGGGTATAAATACCGCTATAGTTACGGCTATACATACAATTATGGCTACGGCTATGGTTATGGTAGTGATGCAGATACAGAAAGCTAAAACTATTATAAGTATAAAAAAAACCATCCTATTTGGGTGGTTTTTTTTATGCAATTTTTTTAAGAAAACGCTGCGAGTTGAAACTCTCTAATAGCCTCCCATTGTATCCCTTGTTTTTTAGATAGGCTTAAATTTTGTAGGGTTTTTAAATGTTGGGGGTTATGGGCATCTGTGGCTACAAAGTCATACAATCCTTCTTTTAAGAGTTTTTCTGCTTTTTGTTTTACCTCAGGCCCGTAATGGCCCATGAGCGATAGCGCGTTTAATTGCAAGTAAAAGCCTTTATTTTTTAACTCTTTATACTCTTTTATAGTAGGTATTGAGTGGTAACGCTCAGGATGGGCTAAAATAGGAGTAATGTTATTTTGTAGCAGCGTAAAACCAGCTTCTACCAGCCTTATGGTCTCTGAGAAAAAGGTTATTTCAACCAGAATATACTCATCTTTTAACAATAAAGCAGGCATGCTGGTTTTCAAGTTTTTCATGAAAACCTCATCTATCATGTACTCTGCCGCGTAAGAGTTTACTTTTGGGCTTTCTATCTTTGAAGTTTTTTCAGTTAAAATCTCAAAAGCATTTTTAATAGTAGTGGGGGTATTTGGGTATAGATCTTGGTATATATGAGGCGTAGGAAGTACACTTGTAATACCAAGAGCATCAAACTTCTCTAACATTTTTAAAGACATGCCAACACTTTTACTACCATCATCTATACCAGGCAAAAGGTGGTTATGTATATCACACAAGCCCTCAAATAATGGCTTTTTATGTTTTGCAAAAAAATCAAACATAGTTACTAATACGTTAGTTTAAATACAAAAATACAATATATTATAACAATGCTATTTTTGCAGCTAGGTTATTTCAATCTATATTTGCGTATGCTTTTAATAACATAGCATAGCTACCTAAAGTGATTTTATTATGAAAAATACAGGGCTTCTTTTTTTACTATATATAATACCGCTTTGCTCTTTGCAAAGCCAAAACAAAGATGTTAATTACACGATACATTCAAGTACTGGTCTCTCTAGTGATACCACCTTACCCTTTTGGCTAGTTGCAAACCAGTATGGTAATGTGCCTAATAGTGATTACGGGCTTTTAAACACCGCTATTTTTAAAGACTATGATACCCCAGATGCCTTGTTTGACTTGTCTTATAAAGCCAGCGCCACTGGTTTTATAGCCCAAGAAAACAAACTTTTATTAAATGAGCTTTACTTTGGCGTGAGGTTTAAAAACATACTACTAGATATTGGCGCTAAAAATGATGCCGTTTTATGGAATAATTTATCTTCCTCTAATGGGAGTATTATAAAGTCTATCAACGCAAGGGCCATGCCTGGTGTAAATATTAAAACCAATAATTTTATAACACTCCCGTTTGCAACATCTTGGCTAGAGGTTAAAGCAAATTTTGCCCATTATTTTATGAACGATACCAGGTTTGTAGACAACACCAACCTGCACCATAAAAGCCTCTATTTTAAAACTATACTTAGCCCAACTTTTGAGATAATAGCAGGTTTAGATCATTACGCCCAGTGGGGAGGAAACTCTCCAGATTTTGGCACGCAACCTAGTTCACTCTCAGACTATATTAGAGTTATTTTTGGCGCAGAGGGCGGTTATAATGCTACAGCGAATGATCAAATAAATGCCTTAGGTAACCATCTTGGGACCTATTTATTACAATTTAACTACAACAAAGAAAACATGGGTCTTACCTTTTATTATTCCCACCCTTTTGAGGATACCTCTGGCAGAGAGATGACCAATTGGCAAGATGGTTTGTATGGTGTATTTGTAGACTTTAAAAAAGAAAAATCGATTGTTTCCAGCCTATTGGCAGAATTCACCTACACCAGAGATATGAGCGCCTCGGGTTATCTTTCTGGGGGTGATTCACCAGACACCATAAGCGCTCGAGATAATTACTTTAACAACGGTATTTACAAATCTGGCTGGACCTACCACGGCAACACCATAGGGTCTCCCTATTTTACGCCAAAACCCATAGATGATAATGGTATTACAAGCGGCGTAATAGTTGGAGACAATAGGTTTGCTGCCTTTAATATTGGCGCCAATGGATTTGTAAAAGCAATTAGCTATAAAGCACTGCTGAGCCATACCACCTATTATGGGTGGTTTAACCAAGAGTATGAGGAGTATCCAGTACAAATTTCTGGAATCTTAGATATATTGATTCCACAAGAGAAGTTCAACCTGCCTTTTGATGTTGCTGCAAGTTTTGCTTTTGACGCAGGCACATACAGACCACAAAATTTTGGGGCTTTTTTAAGCATTACAAAAACAGGTAGTTTTTAAAATCCTGTACTATTTTAATAGCCTGGGTTTTTAAATTTCTAAGGCGCTTTTCTACTATCTTTGCTAGCGTATGAGTATACTAGTACAAATTTCTGTTTTACCCCGCCAGCAAGAAGATGCCCCCTTTATCAAAGAGCTTGCTTTAACAAAGGCTAAATTATATTCCAATGATATAGGCCACTGGCGCATACGTAAAAGATCTATAGATGCTAGACGGGTACCTATTAAAATAAATTTACAAGTAGAGTTTTGGCTTCAAAACGAGCAAAAAGAAGCTATCCCCGCATTTATAGCGCAAGATGTTTCAGCTAAAAAAGAAATAGCCATTATTGGCGCCGGCCCAGCGGGGCTATATGCAGCCCTTCGCGCCATAGAGGCGGGTCTTAAACCTATTGTTTTTGAGAGGGGTAAAGATGTACGAGCGCGCCGTAGAGATTTAGCTATTATTAACAAAGAGCAAACAGTAAACCCAGAGTCCAACTACTGTTTTGGAGAAGGTGGCGCCGGTACCTATAGTGACGGTAAATTGTATACAAGAAGTAAAAAAAGAGGCAATGTATTAAAAGCCATAGAGTGGTTTGTGCACTTTGGCGCAGATCCAGATATTTTGGTAGATGCACATCCACATATAGGTACCAACAAGCTCCCCAAAATTATCACCGCCATGCGTGAAGCTATTATTGCCGCAGGTGGAGAAGTTCATTTTAATGCTAAAATGACAGACATCACCCTAAAAGATGATACCATTACAGGGCTTCAAATTAATGATACAGATAACTACACATTCTCTGACGTGATTCTTGCCACAGGCCACTCTGCAAGAGACATATTTTATCTATTGCATGAAAAAAATATAGCCCTAGAAGCCAAACCTTTTGCCATTGGGGTGAGGGTAGAGCACCAGCAAGAATTAATAGACACCATACAATACCACGGAGATGGAGAGAATCCTTATTTACCGCCAGCCTCTTATGCACTGGTGGAGCAGGTAGATGGCTTGGGGGTATACTCTTTTTGTATGTGTCCTGGAGGTATTATTGCGCCTTGTGCTACAAGCCAAAAGGAGGTAGTCACCAACGGTTGGAGCCCTAGTAAGCGCAACAACCCTTATGCCAATTCTGGTATCGTGGTGAGCGTTGCTCCTCAAGACTTGCCAAATTACACACCCAATGATCCTTTTGTGTGTCTAGACTTTCAAAAACAAGTAGAGCATGCTTGCTGGGTGGCGGCTGGTAAAACACAGCGTGTTCCTGCCCAAAGAATGGTAGATTTTGTGGAAGGAAACATCTCAAAAGATTTCCCAAAAACCTCCTACCAACCAGGGATTGTCTCTGTAGATTTAAATACAGTACTACCTAAACTAATAACTGGGCGCTTGCAAAAAGCCTTTGTAGCTTTTGGGAAGAAAATGAAGGGCTATTACACCAACCAAGCTGTATTGCATGCCCCAGAGAGTAGAACCTCATCTCCGGTGTTAATACCCCGCCGCAAAGACACCTTAGAGCATATAGATGTAAAAGGTCTATATCCTTGCGGAGAGGGCGCTGGCTATGCCGGGGGTATTATATCTGCGGCTATAGATGGCATTAACTGTGTAGATGCCATTATAGAAAAGCTAAAAGTTTCTTAAATCTTTTATTAGCTTGTAACTAAGGCTAAGGTTATGCTATCTTTACTTTAAATAAACAGCCCCTTGATTAAAGATTCTATCATTACTTTTTTATGGAGTATATCACCCTTTGGGGAAGCCAAAGTGGGTATTCCTTATGGTATCTTACATGATTTAAATATCTTTTGGGTATTGTTTATCTCTATTTTGGGAAATATATTGGTGTTTCCTATTATGATGTTTTTCTTAGAACATATCAATCGCAATCTTTTACGATGGCACGCTTATAAAAAAATGGCAATCTGGATTGCCAGAAGAGCTAAAGTAGGCTCTGGAGATAAAATTAAAAAATATGGCTTTTGGGGCTTGATATTCTTTGTGATGATTCCATTACCTGGAACTGGCGTTTATGCTGGTAGTATTGCAGGTTATATTTTTAAAGTAGAGACCAAAACCGCTTTTAAAGCAAATGCAATTGGTATTATTATCTCATCTCTTATTGTTTGGGGAACCACGCTATTTGCTATAGGTTTGGCATAAAAATGTATAGCTTATATATACTTTAGCCCTTGTTTATCTTTTCTTGTAATGCTTTTAGTTTTGCTTTTCTAGCAATTTTTTCATTGGCTAGTTTATTCTTTTTTTGAGCCATAAGCCTTGCATGCTTGGCCTTGTTTTTGGTATTTTTGGCGC
>Ga0209094_1000258_pt1 | contig 41472 bp, 35 predicted proteins | sample COGITO_mtgs_1004_2_FD_184790 | JGI IMG/M metagenome (GOLD analysis project Ga0209094, IMG submission 184790) | Pelagic marine microbial communities from North Sea - COGITO_mtgs_100430 (SPAdes) (version 2) | ecosystem: Environmental > Aquatic > Marine > Epipelagic ... | reverse complement strand
AGGCGTGGTGCTAAGGAAGGTGTTTAAAGCTTTCATATAGGTTGGTTGCATCACTAAAACAGTGTCTAAAGCTTGCGTAACTCCCATGTCCTTAATGAACTTGTTCCAATCGATTTCTGGAGTGATCGCACTCAACTCTTCAATAGAGCGTGGATTGTTAAAGTTACGAATGTCACGCCTTTGTACTTTGTCCAAACGAGGTTCTGCCAGTTGTGTTTCTAAAGCAAGTACGCGTTCTGCGGCTGCTTTCGCAGTGGCTTCATCGTAATTTATAAATTGAAACATACGTGCGACGTGATCGACATATTGTCCTCTGATTTCTTTGGTCTTTGCATCTTGATCGAGGTAGTAATCACGTTGCAGTCCTAAGCCTCCAGGAAATACCCAAGCGGTATTCATACTGCTATCGTTCAGGTCTGCTTCAGCACCAATGCCTGCAAAAGGGGCTGAAACCCCGATTGTTTTTGCATAGACGGTTTGCATGTCTGCGATGTTTTGAATGCTGTTAATCGCCTCTAAAAGGGGAACAATAGGAGTGATGCCCGTTGTTGTTCTGGCGACAGAATCCAGTTCTGATTCAAACATTAACAAGGCTTTCTTCTGATCGGAGCCTTCTTCATAAGTACCGAGTTCTTTAGAGGTTTTTATAATATCAAGCACATCTTTACGTGTTGATTTCCGAAGCACTCCAAAACCACCCCATCGCGATTCGTCATCCGGAATGGTATTGGTTTTCATCCAATTTCCATTGACATAGTCATAAAAGTTGTCTTTTGGATTCACAGAGGTATCCATGTTTTCCAAGATGATTCCAGGAATTTTTTCAGCTTCTGAGAACTGATTTTTCGGTTCGTTCTTGCAGGCATGGAAGCTCAAGAGGCCAAATGCACAGAGTACGGTTAGGTGTTTTAAGTTCATGTGTTTACTTTTTAAGTGATCGTTATACATAGTAGTCTCCCAAATAACTAAAAATGTTACAGTTAAACAAAACAATTAACATAAGTTTAATTTTACAAAATGCTGTATAGTATATTTTTTAGGACTAATTTAAGATGAGCTTTCGAGTGGTTTGTTGGTTGTTTGCTTCAATTTGTAAAAAATAGATCCCACTGGAGTAGGCTTCCATTTGCAATGGAAATGGCGCTCCAGAATTAATTTGTTTTTTAGTGTACACGACTTTTCCAGTGATGTCCGTGACACGAAGATCAAAAGGAGTGCTGTTATTTAATTTAACATAAAACACATCTTTGGATGGATTTGGATATACTGAAATTTGGTCGATTTGAAAATTATCAGCATCCAATGTAGTGCCATACACAAACAAGTCATCGATAACAACGCCTTCATTATTCACCATTTGGTCTGAATGAAATACCATTCTAAAAATCATATTAGATTCTGAGCTAAAAGCTGCTAGGTCGTAAGAGTATGGTGTGAGAGTGCTATCGGTTCCAGTCCATTGTCCGCCAACACAGTTAGCACAATTAGCTAAACTGCTATTGTACCAGTTAAAATCTTCTGCGGTTCCTAGTACATTCCAATCTACTCCTTGGTTTGTTGAATACTGAACATAGGCGACGTCGTAGTCTGATTCTAAATCGAACGCCATTTGAAAATTCAATTCTGGATTCGCAATGGTAGTCAAGTCGTAACAATTAGACACAAGGTAGCCTTTTGAGTTGTCTGCATAATTGCCACTCAAGTTAGTGGCATAGACATTTGTTCCGGATGCCGTTTCATTAAGTAGAGTTCCGGTAGGAGTTCCACGTTGCCAAACATCTCCAGACTCATTAATAACAATAAGTTCGTCACTGGTATTTTCAAACATATTTACTGTTCCAGTTTCGCTAGTTTCATTCACATAAAACGTAATTTCAGCACTGTTGTTGTTGGTGAAAGAATCATTGTTAATGGTAGTTGTCGCAGATAGCGTATGGATTCCTGCGGCTAAAGTCATGTCACCTAAGTCCAAAATAGCGGTCGCTTGGGAGGCGATGGCTCCAAACCATGAGAGTGGTATCTCATTTCCACCGTCAAGAGTATAGGTAATGTCAACAGTGTTTATGCTATTTTGTCCATTATTTAGTACCCTTAATTGTGGAGCGACTGCTCCGCAATTGAGTTGCATACTTATTGGGTTCTCAATAGCAAGTAAAAAAATATCGTTAGCTGCTAAAGCTTCGGTCTGCAAATCACTTCGCCAAATGCCACGTCCGTGAGTTGCCGCAGTAATATTATAGTCTGGGATGTTGATACTTAAATCTCTGACATCAGTATTTGGAAGGTTTGTTTCAAAAAGACCCCAATCGTTTGTAGTGTCGTCGTATCTGTAAACGCCTAAGCTTGTCCCAAGGTATAGCGCATTAGTTGGGGAGAAAGGCTGGTGTTTGATAATGTTTTTTGTAACATTAGGAAGCGTTCCTGTGATGTCTGTAAAATTACTCCCTTGATCCGTAGATCTATAAACCTTTCCATCACCTCCGCTTGTGGTGATGTAAAGGATGGTATTGTCATTGTTATTAACTTCAATGGACGTGATATTACTTGTAAAATCTTGAATCAGTGAAAATGTAACACCATGATTTACACTTTTATGAAGTTCATGATGTACGCTACTATTCACATCGTCATAATAAGAAAAACTTACATACATAATATCTGAGTTGATAGGGTCGAGTTCTAAAACCTCAATATTAGCTTCAAAAGTATCTGAGATTTTGGTCCAACCGGCTGAACCAAAGTTGTAAACGCTGCCATAGCCGGCATACAATTCACTGTCTTTGTTTATTGAAAGTGGAGTAATCCAGTTTCCTACTTCATTAGTGGGAGCTCCATAACCATTCGTACTTCCATTTTGACCTGAATTAGTGTTTATGTTTAGACTACCACCGCGCTGCGTAAAACCATAATAGATGTTATCGTTGTTAGGATCAACCACTCCTTCCATCCCATCTCCTCCATGGTAATTACTCCATTGTTGATCCCGTCCAAAACCTCCATTGTCCTGAAGTCCTCCTGCCATTTTATTTGAATCTTGTTTGGATACAGAAATTCTATAAAACTGACTAATTCCCAATCCTGGAGACAAATCCGTAAATGTGCTACCTGCATCTGTCGATTCAAAAATACCTCCATCGGAGCCTACAAATATGCTACCATTAAAAGCGCGGATGAAATGAATGTCAGCGTGGGTGTATGATTCGGTTCGGCTGTACCACTGATTAAGTTGTGAAAATGAATCCCCTCCATCACTCGATTTCCAGACATTTAAACAGCCCACATAAATTTCATTTTCATTGGTGTTAGAAACAGCAATGGCTAAATCATACCAGGATTGATCTCCTTCAAAGATATTAACAGTGTTCTCCATTTGTGTAAAAGTTGTACCACTGTCAGATGATTTGTAAATTCCTTGGTAGGTGCTATCTGAATTTGATGCCACCATATAAACAAGGTTGCCATTCGCTGGCGTGATATCAATAAAAAGACGTCCTGAAGTCGTTGGCAGTCCCTCTGTAATTTGTGTAAACGTTTCCCCTGCATCTGTGGATTTGTAAAATTCATCATTCGTAGTTGCATAAATGATATTTGAATTATTAGGTTTTACTTTGAGGTCTCTAAAACTACCAGATTGTTTGTTTGTCCAGTCATCACCACCATTTACAGATTTAAAAATCCCATTACTGGTTGCAACCCAAAGCATGTTGGTATTGTCTGGGTTTATATAGATTTCAGAGGTTCTGTATGGCGTGTTCGTAGGATTCATTCCTGTTTGTTGCCAATTGGCACCTGCATCTGTTGATTTCCAAATTCCTACACTTGTAGAACTGTTATAGTCATCATCGCCAGTGGCGATGTAAAGAATGTCTGTATTGCTTGGATCGATAGCGATTCCAGAAACCCCAATTTGAGGTAAGAAGTCCGTCAAAGGAATGTACGTAGCCCCCGCATCTGTGGATTTCCAAATCCCACCTGCAGGCGATCCAACATAAATAACATCTGAATTGTCTGGATCCACAATGATGGTATTGACACGACCAAGGTTTGCACTGTTAGTCGATCGATTTAAAAAATCAGTGGGCCCCATAGATTCCCAATCACTTTCATCGGTTCTTACAGCCGTTGAACGTCGTTGTGATTTCTGAGAATTTTTAGCTTCCCATACGTCCCACAATTCTTGAGAGGTTGGTAAAAACCCACCGGCATTCACATAATTTTGCCAAAAGGACTCCCAACGTTTGAAGGGTTTGTATCCACTTCCTTTAACGTCTGTGTCACGGGTTTCCCAATAGGTGTTTCCGGCATCGACAATTTCTTTGAATGTTAAAGGATTGGCTTTGGTGTTTTTCAGGCCTTTCATCCAAGGCGTTCCAGAATCGACTTGCGCATTGGAAAAAAGACAGTAAAAGGTACAGAGTACAATAAGAAGAGTTCTCATAATAGTTAAATTGGTTGGTTAATATAGTTTGTCTTCTTTTTAAGAATACGGTTTAGTGTAAAAAATTAAATTGGTTTTGTAATGCGTTGCGCTTCTTTTTCGCGCGTTTTATTTATTTGAAATATTAAATTGGTATGTGATTTAATGAGATTGACTTTTGTCTGTTCGGCTTCCTTTAAGTCTGTATCCTCCACACTGTAAAGTTCGTGTAATTTACGAGCTAAGGTTTCGGTGACTTTAACACGTGCCAAAATACTGTTTGTTTTTAAGGATTTAGGGACGCTTTTTTTAATGTCTAAAAACAGTTGATTTATATCTTCAATGGGTTGTTTGAAAAAGATAGGATCGCCATTTTTAAGGTTTTTTATGGCGGTATCTAAAAGGGGGTAGTTGGGCCAGTCCGAAAATTCTTCGGGCACTGAACTGTTTGAAACAGGAGTATCTTGTTCTGGAGCTTCTTCTAGCGTATCGAGTACTCTATTAACCTGAGGTAGTGCAGGTGATTTAGCAGGTGCTTCTTTACAGCTTTGAATCCACAGAAGTGCACAAAAGCTTAGAATGGAATAAAGAACTCTGTTTTTTTTAAATTGTAAAATCACTACGCTTTGTTAAGGTTTAATATCCATCACAAATATCCAACTAAATAATTGAAATACATAATATGGATATTGAATATAAAATAGCGTTGTAGATTATTTCACAGAAACCCTATCATTTGTGATAGGATTTAAGTAGATTTTTGATAGGCTATTTGTAAAAGAAGTTGTTCTGGTTTCCTGTTGTCAAAATCAGATAATTTTTCTTTAAAGTTTTTATAAGCACCTTGGTAAGCATCTATTAAAAACAAAAAACTCATAACTTTCTATAAAATAGATTGTTATGAGTTTTAAAAGTGGTGCCTCCAGGAATCGAACCAGGGACACATGGATTTTCAGTCCATTGCTCTACCAACTGAGCTAAGGCACCTCCTCGCATAATGCGGTTGCAAATATAACGCAATTTTAATATTCGCAAAGTAAAATTTTATAAAAAATGGTTTTGTAGATTTACAGTCTAAATGAGAAAGATGAATTTGATAATTGACATTGGAAATACAACAACCAAACTGGCTGTTTTTCAATTAGATAAAATAATAGAGGTTCAAACGATTTCCACTAAAGAGGTGGTTATGGAGGTTGAAAAATTACTTGAAAAGTTCTCTGAAATCAAACATGGTCTGCTGTCAACGGTAAAAACTATGGACAATTTGGAGGTGGAGACGCTCCAAAAGTTGCTACCCATCAAAATTTTAGAGGCTTCTTTTAAGGTGCCTTTTAAAAACTGCTACGATACGCCACTCACTTTGGGTGTGGACCGTTTAGCCCTTATGGCAGCGGTGGTCAAACAGTCTCCTAATAAGAACGTTTTGGTGATCGATGCCGGGAGTTGCATTACCTATGATTTTATGGATGCCGACCAAAACTATCTAGGCGGCGCTATTTCACCTGGAGTAGAGATGCGTTATAAATCACTAGAAGCATTTACGTCAAACTTACCATCCCTCCAAAAAACCATCCCCAATCAACGCATTGGGAGCTCTACCGAAGCCTCGATTCACTCTGGAGTTGTCCATGGAGTCTTACATGAAATAGAGAGTACTATTAAGGTGTATCAAAATAAATATCCAGATTTAACAGTTATTTTAACAGGCGGAGACACAGATTTCTTGTGTAAGCAATTTAAAATTAGCATATTTGCGAATTCAAATTTTCTTTTAGAAGGGCTTAATTTTTTACTAGAATTTAATTCAAACTAATGATAAAAAAGTTTTTAATACTTATAACGGTTGTTTTTTCAAGTCTATCTTTTGCACAACAGGGTTCAAGTTCTCCTTATTCATTTTATGGCATCGGAAGTTTAAAATTTAAGGGCACAGTAGAAAACCAGTCCATGGGAGGATTAAGCGTGTATTCTGACAGTATCCATATCAACCTTCGAAATCCAGCTTCCTTTGCTGGTAAAAATTTAAAGTCTTTTAATAATGAAGCCAAACCTATAAAATATACAATAGGGGGAAGTCATTCTGAGGTAAAGCTTTCTAGCGGTTCACAAACTGATAAGTCAAGTACATCTTCGTTGGATTATTTGGCAATAGCCGTTCCGCTTGGGAAATTTGGAGCAGGATTTGGTGTCTTGCCTCATTCTTCCGTAGGTTATAAATTACAGTCAACGGATGCTGACGATGTTCTTCAATATAAATACAGAGGTGAAGGGGGATTAAATAGAGTCTTTTTAGGATTTGGATACCAACTGTCTGAAGATTTTAGATTGGGAGTAGATGCCAGTTATAATTTTGGAAATATAAAAAATACGAATATTGCTTTTGGGTATAATACACAAGGTGAGTTGTTACAGTATCAGTCAAGAGAACAGAATAGATCAGATTTAGGCGGGCTTACTTACAACTTTGGATTGATCTTCTCAAAACTCATAAAGCCAAACTTAGAGGTGACCGCTTCGGCAACTTATTCGCCAAGCTCCGAACTGACTTCAGCCAATAGCCGAGCCTATTCAACAATCGTAATTGATCCTACAACGCAACAAGAATTTACAATTAATATATCAGAAGTTGATTTGTCTGTTTTTAATTTAGAGACCACTAAATTGACATTACCTTCTAAAACATCTTTTGGTTTAGGGGTAGGAACCCCCAGAAAATGGTTTGCAGGGGTTGAATACACCTTCCTCAAAGCAAGTCAATTTTCCAATCGACTTCTATCTATTGACAATGCAACTTATGAAGATGCCTCCACAATTGCTGTAGGAGGGTTTTATATTCCAAAATTTGATTCTTTTAATCGCTACTGGAAACGGATCGTTTACAGAACAGGGATTCGTTTTGAAGATACAGGGTTGCGGATAAATAATGAAGACATCAAAGAGTTTGGCATATCTTTTGGAGTAGGACTTCCAGTTGGACGTATATTCTCAAATGCAAATGTTGGTTTTGAGATTGGTACACGCGGAGTTAATACCGCCAATTTAGTGAAAGAAAATTTTGTAAAATTTCAGATGAGCTTATCTTTAAACGATCGCTGGTTTGAAAAACGAAAATTTAATTAATCAAGAATACAACCAAATGGCTTTATAAAATAGCCCAAAGTATCTGAAATAAATATAAAAACAGCCTAATGAAAACGAAAATCACCCTTTTAATCGCATTCCTTTTTTTAAGCATCACTACAATCTCTGCACAGAACGAGCAGGATATAGAAACCCTTTCTATTTTTAGTGAATTAGCCAAGTCTAAAAACTACACAGCGGCATACACGCCATGGATGGAAATTAGAAAACGAAATCCAAAATTTAACAAAGCAATTTTTGTTTATGGAGAACGTATCCTAGATTATAAGATTGACAATTCTGAAGGCGAAGAGAAAATTAGCTTCGTCAACGATATGTTGAAACTTTGGGAAGAGCGTAAAGCTGTTTTTCCAAACGTCACTCCAACTGGTGCCTACATGGCAAAAGCCTGCCAGATGGAATATGATTACAGAAAAATTTTAAACAAAACAAACGAAGCGCTTTATACTGGTTTTGACACTGCTTATACGACCGATGCCAAAACGTTTACAAACCCAAAGAGTCTGTACACTTACTTTTCATTGATGGTGGACCTTTACGATTCCGAAGCAAAAACGGCACAGCAATTGTTTTCCAAGTACGATGACATTAGCGAAAAAATTGAGTTTGAAGTTAAAAACTATACCAATAAGCGAAACGCATATTTAGATGAAGAAGGTGTGGTTAAAGAATTGAGTAAAAAAGACGCACGTAAACTTAAATCGTATGATAGCTATTTAAGAGCTTATGATAAAATTGCGGGGAGTATTGACACCAAATTGGGTGCCAGAGCCAATTGCGAAAACTTGATTCCATTGTATCAAAGAGATTTTGAAGAATTTAAAAATGACGGAGTTTGGTTGCAGCGTGCCATGAACAGAATGTATGCAAAAGAATGTAACGACGATCCGTTGTTTGTGAAGATTGTAGAACAAAAAAATGCATTAGAACCAAATGCGGATACCGCATTTTATTTAGGAATCTTAAAAGACAAAGCAGGAAAGAGCTCAGAAGCTTTGAGTTACTACAACCAAGCTGTTGAATTAGAATCTGATAACTTTGAAAAATCTAAAATTTTATATAAAATAGCAACGAACTTCAAAAAGAAAGGGCGTTACGGTCAGGCAAGAACTTACTTTATGAAAGCCCTAAGAGCAAACCCAAGTATGGGAAGAGCCCACCTTGCCATTGCAGCGATGTATGCTAAAAGTGCCAATAATTGTGGAACGGATAATTTTTCAAAAAGAGCTGTCTATTGGTTAGCCGCTAAAGAAGCTGCGAAAGCAGGACGCATAGACCCAACAATGAAGAAAAATGCTGCAAAATCTATTGCAAATTATGAAGCCAAGGCACCGACAAAAAGTGAAATATTTTCTTCGGGCCGTGCAAGTCAAGTCATCAAAGTTGGATGTTGGATTCAACGTTCGGTAACGGTACCTTCGCTTTAATGAAATTTGATTCTAACATACTATTAAAAAATAGCGTTCCACTTGCTGTGGTAGCGATGTTTTTTTCTTGTAACAATACCCTAAAAGAAGTACAGGGGCTTGATATTGCCACTTACGCCCCACTGTCGATCGCTCAGGACATCAACACAAAATACACAGACTCAGGCCGCCTCACAGTCATTTTGGTGAGTCCAAAAATGGTCAACTTTACAAACCGTGAGTTTCCGTTTTATAAATTTCCAGAGGGCATCGATCTCACTCTTTTTGATGATGACCAAAATAAAAATACGGTAACTTCTGACCATGCGATTGTGTATGAGAAAACCGATCTAATCGATCTGAAAGGCAATGTGGTTTTAACAACATCCACCAACGATACCCTATTTACAGAACAACTTTTCTACGATCAAAAAAAGGAATGGCTATTTACCAATCAACCTGTAAAATTCAGAACCAAAGACTATATCACCAACGGAATTGGATTTGATTCCAACAAAAATTTCACCAACGCGCAAGTCCTTGAAGTGAATGGGCGCATCTTTATTGATGAATAATTCGTATATTTACTCCACTAATTTTGGTCGTTAACTTAACTCTATAAAAATGAAAATTCTTTCAATTCTACAGTATCTATATTTAGGGTTTGCTGCCTTGTTTCTTTTTGATGCCATTGACAAATGGAACAACGACCGAAATGCAGCCTATATATCTTTGTTCTTTTCTGTGTTAGCTGTCGCGATGTTTTTCTTTCGTAAAAAATTTAAGAAGCGATTTCAAGATCGCGGTAAATTGTAGTCATGACCGGAGACCTCTTGATTATTGTTTTTAGTTTGATTTTATCTGCTTTCTTTTCAGGAATGGAAATTGCGTATGTCTCCTCAAACAAAATTCATATTGAAATTGAGAAAAAACAAGGGGGGTTACTGTCAACATTATTAACCAAAATCACAGCAAAACCGTCCAAGTTTATAGCAACCATGCTTATTGGAAACAATATAGCCCTTGTGATTTATGGATTTTATATGGGAGATATGCTCGTAGAGTGGTTTGCATCCTATTTGCCATCTTCTAGTACACTTATTAACTATCTCTTTACGGAGTTAAGCTTACTGACGCAAACCGTCATTTCAACCCTTATTATATTGGTGACTGCGGAGTTTCTGCCAAAGGTATTTTTTCAGGTTTATGCCAACTCATTACTAAAGTTATTTGCGGTTCCTGCGTATCTGTTTTATGTTCTATTTTCTTTTGTATCCGATTTTGTAATATGGATTTCAGATGTCATCCTAAAATATCTATTTAAAACAGAAGGAGATCAGGTTCAATTAGCATTTACCAAAGTAGAGCTGGGCAATTATATTAGCGAACAAATGGAGTCCGTAGAAGCCCACGATACGATCGATAGTGAAATTCAGATTTTTCAAAATGCCCTTGAATTTTCGGAAGTAAAATCCAGAGAGGTCATGGTCCCTCGTACAGAGTTGACTGCCATCGAAATTCATGATTCTATCAATAATCTTAACGAATTGTTTACCCAAACAGGCCATTCAAAAATACTGGTGTACAAAACAACCATTGACGATATTTTGGGTTACGTTCATTCATTTGATTTATTTAAAGATCCAAAAAATATAAAATCAATGTTAAGGCCAGTAGAATATGTGCCGGAAACCATGTTCGCAAAAGATGTGTTGAACGTCTTAATTAAAAAACGCAAGAGTCTAGCCGTTGTTTTAGATGAATATGGCGGAACTTCGGGGATTATGACTGTGGAAGATGTTATTGAAGAATTAGTTGGTGAAATTGAAGATGAGCACGATACGTTCGAGCTTATTGAAGAAAAAACGAATGAGAACACCTACATATTCTCAGCACGGATAGAAGTGGATCATATCAATGAAACCTACAAACTTGAACTTCCCGAAAGTGAAAACTACGAAACTCTCGGAGGGTTTATTGTCAATCATACCGAAGAAATACCAGAGAAAAATCAAGAAATTAGAATTGAACAATTTCATTTCACCATCAAGGAAGTATCCAATACTAAAATCGAATTAGTACAGCTTGAAATCTTAGAAGAAATTTAATTTAACCCCCTTCGTTGAATTATATTCTTTTCTCCTTTTATTATTTCAAAGAAATTGGTATTTTCGTCCACTATATTAAAAAAATAACACACACTACAAATGGCAGTTTTAAATAAAATTAGACAACGCTCTATATTCTTGATCATTATCATCGCTCTTGCATTATTTTCATTCATTATTGGAGATATATTTCAAAACCTAGGGTCTTCAGGTAAATCGCAAACCGTTGTCGCAACGATTAATGGCGAAGACATTGAACGCGATGCATTCATGAATCAAGTTGAAAACATCCAACGCCAGTCTGGTGGTTCTGTATCAAACACCCAAGCAATGAACCGCGTTTGGGATCAAGAAGTAAGAAACAAAGTCATGCAAACGCAATACGATGCTGTTGGAATCTCCATTGAAAGAGACTATATGCGTCAATTGTTAAAACAAAACTTAGGATCTTTTGAAGAATTCAAAAATGAAGCTGGTTTATTTGATGAAGACAAGCTCAACGAATTTATTGCAAACCTAAAAGCCATAGCTCCAGAAACAACCACGCTGAACGGAAGTGCTGTGAACTATAAAGCATGGACTGATTTTGAACAAAGTATTTCTCAAACAGGCGTTCAACAAACGTATTTTAACCTTGTGAAAGCAGGTGTTATTGGAACCCTTACAGAAGGTGAGTTAGAGTATGTGTTAGAAAATGACAAAGCAGATATTAAATATGTTCAAATTCCTTTTACGTCTATTGCAGACAGTTTAGTGTCGGTTAAGAAATCGGAAGTTGCAAGCTATGTCAAAGCAAATCCAAGCAAATACAAGGTTGAAGCTTCAAGAGATTTAGTCTATGTTCAGTTTAAAGAAGTAGCTTCTTTAGAAGATGAGCAGCAAATCCAAGCGGATTTAACAGCCCTTATTGCTGATAAAGTAGAATTTAATGAAGCTGCCAAAGCCAACGAAACAGTGGTAGGCTTTCAAAATACAACAGATGTAAAAGCCTTTGTAAATGCCAATTCATCAGTTAAATATAACGATGCATATGTGTTTGCATCTAGCTTTCCAACGACTGTTGCAGATCAAATCACAGGGTTGAAATCAAATGAAGTTTTTGGACCTTATAAAGATGGAGCAGCGTACAAGTTGTCAAAACAAGTGGCTAAAAAAATGATGTCAGATTCTACGAAAGTTCGTCACATCCTGATTCCATTTGTTGGGACGGTTCGTGCAGATGCCTCAGTTACCAAAACAGATGCACAAGCAAAAACGACTGCCGATAGTATTTATAAAGTGATTCGTTCTAAACGTTCTAAATTCAAAAATTTACTGTCTTTATCATCTGATAAAGTGAGCAACGAAAAAGAAGGCGTTATTGAATTTGCTTATACAGACGCATTTGCAGAAGAATTTAAAGCCTATGCTTTTGAGAACCCTAAAGGAAGTTTAGGCGTTGTAAAAACAGACTTTGGATATCATATTATTGAAATCTTAGATCAAGGAAAAAAACAAGAAGCATTTAAAATCGCAACGATCGTACAAGAGATTGAGCCATCAATTAAAACAATAGATGGCGTCTTTACAGATAAATCTAAATTTGAAATCGCGGTTGCCAATGCGGATTTCAATGAAGTTGCAAAAGAAAATAACTATACAACATCCCCAGTAAGCAGCATTAAAGAATTGGACGAAACAATTCCAGGTCTTGGTGTTCAGAGAGCTATTGTAAGATGGTCTTTTGAAGAGGGTGTTGAAGTAGGAGACTTTAAAAGTTTCAATACATCAGGAGGTGGTTTTGTAGTTGCTAAGGTAACAGCTGTCAATGAAGCCGGATTAATGAGTGTTGAAAAAGCATCCATTACAGCACTTCCAGAAATCAGAAAAGAAAAGAAAGCGGAACTTATCAAAGACCGTATTACTGCAACCACTTTAGAAGCGATTGCTTCTGACGAAGGACAGACGGTTAAAACAGCCCTGGCTGTAAACATGAAAAATCCAACGCTTTCAGGAGCAGGAAGAGAGCCTAAAGTTATCGGAACGGCTTTTGGTTTAGTAGAAGGAGCCACCTCAAAATTAATCGTTGGTGCCAACGGCGTCTATGCAATTCAATTGACAAAGTTAACACCTGCTGAGCCGTTGCCAAATTATCAAGCATCTGCAAACCGTGTAGGTCAAGCCAAGTCAAGTGCTGTCAATACACAACTTTACAATGCACTGAAGGAAGCATCTGATATCGAAGATAACAGAGCGACGTTTTACTAAGTAGCACATTAAAATACTAGATATAAGAGGACTCAGAAATGGGTCCTTTTTTTTATGCTTTAAAATCTAGTAGAGAGTCTAGCCACATAGGTAATTTTTAAGCTGTCTAAAAAGTAGAAAATCTGTCATTCTGGATTTATTTCAGAATCTCAATTTTTTGAAATTTATTTTGTTTTAGAATCTGAAATAAATTCAGATTGACAAAGCAACCCCCTTTCCTATAGTCTTAGTTTCGATAGTTAGAAATATTTATTTCTTGGCGAATAGTAATTGAGAATACAGAAAAAGCTTAGTTTTTATAAAACCATTTTAGATTCATCTATTAAAATTAGACCCTATTTTTTTGTTATCTCAAAAAATCGTGTAAATTTGATAACATTGGACCCCAAATCTAAATCTTCAATACGCAATTTAACCGAAGTTTTAGATCTAATTTTATTGAAATACGTTTTATAAACTACAGAGGTTTATAGTTGTCTGAGCAAAAATATTTTGCAAATAAAATAAGACACTGATATGTAAAAGAAATAAAGGCACGTTCCTTGAGTCTATCGAAAGGAGTGCGGATATTTACAAGTTACAAAACATTAAAACCAAATTTTATGAAAAAAATTATTACAGGAATCCTACTTTTTACTGCTTTAATTTCACAAGCCCAAGAACTGATTTATGGAATAACATTAGGTGGAAATATTAATGAAATATACTCTAATAGTGCTTTGAATAGCACAATACGTAATGAAGCAGGAACAAAGAAATTCAAACTTTATTTAGGCGGATTTGCTGATTATGGATTTACTGAAAATATTGGAGCAAAAGCACTAATAGCTTTTAACCAAAAAACTTTAGCTGTTGGAGAAGTTGTAGATTTTGGATTTTTAGATATTAGCACAAGCTTCAAATACAGTTTTGGAGATAATTACAGTGATGGATTTTATCTTCTTTTTGGACCAAGGTTCTCATTTTTACTAAATGCCGAATTTGACGGTGAAGATGTTAAGGATAATTTTGAAAACAGTAATATTGGATTACAACTTGGAGCTGGAACTTCAATTTACGAATTTTTAGAATTGGAATTACGACTTGATTATGGATTGACAGCTTTATATGATGTTCTAGGAAATGACAGAAAAATATTTTGCGGAATTTTAGCTCTGAATTTGAATTTAGAAAAACTGTTGAATAAATAACGTTTTGTAACCCCGCTTGCGCCACGCTTTTGCTCATGCCCAGTAAGCGAAACAAAACGAGCAAAGAGAAATAAATGAGTAGAACATATACTAATGAATTTGTTAACGGCATCACGCCAACAGCGTGACGCCAGCTTAGGCTAACCGCCACAAACCATATACAAAACTTGTGTGTAATGCAAAAAACGAACAGAAAGTGAAAATAATAATTGGAGTTTTAATAGTTATAATCGGAATTTTAGCGATATTTAAAAAGCGCAATTTCGGAAAATTAAAAACCTATAAATGGGAAACTGAAAAAGAAAAATTTGAGAAAGATTTCATACAAATATTATCGAAAAACCCGAATTTGGAACATTTGATTATTGAATTTGACTCTTATTATATCCAATATAAAGGTTTTGTAAATAGTAAGGAATTTTATTCAGAAATTGTGAGTAATGAATTTCTGAATGAAACTAAAAAATACTCCGAAAATCAAATTGAGGAAATTTTAAATCTTGAGTTTTCAAAACCGAACGAAAAAGATAATGACGGAAATGTTTCGCCTAATTATACAAAATGGTATAACTTGACAACAATAAATGAAATTGAATTTATTCATAAAGAATTAATCAGAATTTTAAAATCTATTTTTGGTTTGGAAAATGGAAATAAATTTAAAGTTAGATATTAAAAACACTAAACAGAACAAAGAACTGAGCTACAAAAAAACCCCCTCGAGCCACGCTTTAGCGTGGTGCCCAGTAAGCGAAACAAAACGAGCAAAGAGAAATAAATGAGTAGAACATATACTAATGAATTTGTTAACGGCACAAGCGAGACGCCTTATTTCGGACGTTATAGCTCATTTAGATAAACTATAAAGCTCAAGTGTTAATTAAAATTGAGCTAAAAACACTATCTTTATGAGCTAAATAAGTAAATCATGATTACATCAAGAGAGACAGAAATAATTGCAACTATAAAATCAAGAGTAGAATGTTCATCAAAAGAGGTGTTTGATAGTATCTCTGTGGAATTGAGTTATGCTACTCTAAAAAGGGCTTTATCAAAATTAGTTTCTGAAAATTACATTATAACCAAAGGAAAAGGTAAAGGAACTAAATATCTAATTTCACCGGTATATGAGCTGATTCAACCTGTTGATGTTGAAAAATATTACAAAAAAGAGATTGACCAACGTGAAATAAAACAAAATTTCAATTTTGAAGTTATAAATCAAGTACTAAAAAGACATAGTGTATTCACTAAAAATGAACTGGAAAAACTATCATTACTTCATAACGATTATAAATATAATATTGCGCAACTTTCAAACATTGAGTACAAAAATGAGCTAGAAAGATTGGCGATAGACTTAAGCTGGAAATCTTCTCAAATTGAAGGCAATACTTATTCTCTTTTAGAAACAGAAAGATTGTTAAAGGAAAAAGAAACTGCATCGGGCAAAACAAGAGAAGAGGCAACAATGCTTTTAAATCATAAGGATGCTTTGGATTTCATTACAGATAATCCAGATTATTTACTTCCTCTATCTGTTTCAAAAATTGAAGATATACACAGTATATTAATAAAAGAACTTGCCGTAGAACGAAATCTCAGAAAAAGACGGGTAGGTATTTCTGGAACTAACTATCGACCGCTAGACAATGAATTTCAAATATTAGAAGCTTTAAGGAATGCATGTGATGTGATAAACATAAAAGAAAATGTATTTGAAAAAGCATTAATTTCATTGGTGCTGATTTCGTACATCCAGCCATTTATGGACGGAAATAAAAGAACAGCAAGAATCGTAAGTAATGCAATCCTGATGAATGAAAGTTATTGTCCTTTGTCGTTCAGGACTGTTGACTCGATTGATTATAAAAAAGCAATGTTGATATTTTATGAACAGAATAATATTTCAAGTTTTAAAGAGATATTTATCAATCAATTTGAATTTGCAGTGAATACTTATTTTTAGAATGATAAAAAACGAGCTTTAACAAAGTGTCATTTGTACTGCGACTCGCTGTTGCAACACCGCCAATTCCCACTATGCGAAACAAAACGAGTAAAGAGAAATAAATGAGTAGAACATATACTAATGAATTTGTTAACGGTATCATGCCAACAGCGTGACCCCAGCTTAGGCTAACCGCAACAAACCATATACAAACACGTTGGCAACTATAAAAACCAAGGCTTAAATTGAAGATTAATTTGCTAAATTAACTTTTTTGGTGCATATTAGCACCAAAACAAAACAGTATGGCAAGGCAAAGTATTTCTTTCACTGAACCAAATGACGAGTGGTTAAAAAGTCAAGTGGACAAAAAAGAATATTCTACTAAAAGTGAATTGGTGAACGATTTAATTAGGCAAGCAAGAAAACAGCAAAGGAAAATTGATTGGATAAGTGCTAAATTGGAGAAAGCTGAAAATAGCGGATTTACGAATTTGAGTAAAGAACAAATATTAGCGGAATCGAAATCCGTGATTTAATGGCAAATTATAAACTAAGTAATTTAGCGAAAGAAGACTTAATAAGAATTCACCGATATGGAGTTGACAAATTTGGAATGACTCAAGCTGATAAATATTTTGATTCATTCTTTGAATATTTTGATAGTATATCAAAAAATCCATTTTCATTTGAATCAGTCGAGTACATAAAGACTGATTATAGACGGTGTGTTTGTGGTTCTGATAGTATTTATTACAAAATAGGTGATAATAATAGTGTTGAAATTATGTCAATAATTGGAAAACAAGATTTAAAGAATATTTTATAACGCGGAAAAATTACAGTTGCCAATTCCGTATAAACTTTATTGCTGGCTTTTTGCCTATTAGCGAAAGTCCTCTAAATTAAAGCGTGGCAGGTCGGATTTGCTACCTTGCCTGCGGCAGACAGGTTTCGGTTGTATTTTGCGTCATTAGATGCTTAAAAAACAAAACATATACAACAACGATATAAAAGAACTCAAAAACGCCCTCTTTTTTTACAAAATCATTTCTGAATACCCAACAACCGTCGTATAACCTTTGGCCTTAAAATACTCTATAGCAGCTGCGTTTCCGGTTGCTAGGAAGAAGTCACCACCCCAAGCGCCCAAACTCTTAATAGCGCCCTCATAATCCGAAAACAAGGCCTCTTTTAAAGGCGGTTGTTGGATGAGCGTAGAGATATAACCTTCATGCTGTTCAATCAGCGATTCAAAGGTTTTTAAGTCTGTACAATTTAAGAGGTCTAAAGTCAAGCCATTCAGTGCCGAAAAATCAAGGGATTGATTTGCAGTCAGTGTTTTATAGGCTTGAATCCCATCTCTACTGTTTTGTTTTTGATTCCGATGCACAAAAAATAAAGCATCTGAAAATGGAGGTAAAAACTCCACTGGTTTGACCGTTGGTTTTCCTTTTTCTAACTGATATAAAACACCTGTTTCCTGTTGTGCGCAAGCAATGTCAAATCCACTGCCACCAAAAGTCAGTGCCAGTAATTCAAAAGCATCTACTTTTGCCCATTTTGCTAAATTATTAATTAAAGTAGAGGAAGACCCCAATCCCCAATTTTCAGGAAATTCTAAGGTAGAAGTTAATGCATAGCCTTTATGCGTTTCAAAAAGCAAAGGGTTCAACTGTTGTAAAGCGTCCAAAACTTGCACGAGACGAACGGCAATGTCTGAAGTATCTGTTGTGGATATTTTTAAAGCAGCATCAATCGTGAATTTTGCTTCAAACCAAACAGTGCCTTCATTGGAAATGCTTTTCCAAAGGATTGTATTTTCAGAAGTCGATTCAACTGATAAGGATTGCCCAAATTTAGCAGGCAACGCCAAGGCCAAAGCACCATCTAAGACCGCATATTCTGCACTGATCAATAATTTCCCATGACTGTAAAACGTTTGCATTAGGCTCTTAAATTTTCAATTGCTTCCACCACCGCACTGTGGGTCACCGTATGGGTTTTGAAATGTTCGATTAAGTGTATCTTTTCAGTAGCATTCGCTTCAAATTGATTCAATATATTAAGCAAGTGCATTTTCATATGTCCTTGTTGAATGCCCGTCGTCGTGAGGGATTTTAAAGCCGCAAAATTTTGAGCCAATCCAGCCACGGCAACAATCTCCATTAATTCTTTAGCGGAAGGTTTTCCTAATAATTCCAAGGCTGTTTTTACCAGTGGATGCAAACCTGTCAGCCCACCCACAGTACCGAGCGCCAGCGGCAATTCAATCCAAAATTTAAACGCCCCATCTTCTATAGAAGCATGCGTTAAACTCGAATAACTTCCCGAGCGTGCCGCGTATGCATGTACGCCCGCTTCCACTGCTCTAAAGTCATTTCCTGTGGCTAAGACCACCGAATCTACGCCGTTCATAATTCCTTTGTTATGCGTCACTGCACGGTAAGGTTCTATTTCGGCTATGCGTACGGCTTGCAGAAAAGTATCTGCAAATTCTTGACCTGTATAGGTGTTTGTTGCGAGCGCATCTACCTTGCAACTCACTTCAGCACGTACCAAGCAATCCGGCACATAATTGGATAAAATACTCATCACCACCTGAATGTCTTTAGAACAACTTTTGAAGGTCGTTGCAATTTGCTCCAAACAAGAATTGATGAAATTTGCTCCCATGGCATCTTTCGTTTCAAAGGTGGTATGCAACTGGTAGTAGCCTGAAAGTTTTTCTGTTTTGTCCATCAATGCGATGTCTAAAATACCACCGCCACGCGCCTCCATGTTTTTGGTGATGGCTTTCGTTTCTTCGAAAAGTTGTGGTTTTATCGTTTTAAAAAGAGCTTCCAATTCAGAAAATGCTCCATGAAACATAAAATGAACCTGACCTACTTTGGTAGTCGATAGCACTTCTGCTTTGAAGCCCCCGCGTTCCATCCAAAATTTTGCAGCATTACTTGCCGCCGCAACTACCGAACTTTCTTCGATCGTCATTGGAATGACGTACATTTTATCGTTAATCAAAAAATTTGGAGCCACTCCAAAAGGCAGGTAGAAATTAGAAATTGTATTTTCAGTAAACTCGTCATGAAGCTTTTGGAGCACTTCATCCGTATTCCAATACCGTTCCAAATCGGCTTTCGCTTTTGGATTATTTTGAAAATGATTTGCGATCAACCAATCAATTTTTTCAGCTTTTGTAAACTTTGAAAATCCAGAAACGGAATTCTCCATGTGTGTCTGTTTTAGAAACACAAAGATACTATTCTTCATATTATTATGGAGCTGCAATTATTCTAATTGCGTATTTATCTGTTATTATCTCAGGTTTTCTGCTAATTTTTTAGTAAACTTGACCTAATATTATCAAAAATTCTCTAAAAAATGAAATCTCCTTTTATCTACCTACTCAGTTGTCTGTTTATTTTGACAGCGACCGCTCAAAAGAAAACCATTTCATTGGATCAAATTTGGGATGGCACTTTCAGAACGCAGGGCATGACCGCTTTGCATTCGATGAACAATGGACAGCAATATTCAGTTTTGAATTTTGACAGATCGGCACGATCGACTTCCATTGATTTATACGATTACAAAACTTTATCCAAAGTAAAAACCATTGCAAGCTCTCAATCGATGGATGCAATTCCGTATTTCACAAATTACACGTTTAGTGACGATGAGCGTCAAGTGATTTTAGAAACCGAAACAGAACCTATATTTCGGTATTCTGCTTTCGGAATTTTTTATGTATATAATATCAATTCTGAAAGTCTCGAAAAAATTTCTGAAGATAAAATTCAAGAACCTGCTTTTTCTCCAGATGGCACCAAAGTCGCTTATGGACGAAAGAACAATATATTTATAAAAGACCTTATCTCTGGAACCACAAAACAAATCACCTTTGATGGAGAGAAAAACAAAATCATTAATGGAATTACGGATTGGGTTTACGAGGAAGAATTTGCTTTCGTAAGGGCTTTTGAGTGGAATGCTTCCAGCAATAAAATTGCGTTTATTCGTTTTGACGAAACCGAAGTTCCTGAATTTTCAATGGATATTTATGGGACTGACTTGTATCAAACTCAAGAAGTATTCAAGTACCCGAAAGCAGGGGAGAAAAATGCTGAAGTATCACTTCATTTCTACGATTTAAGCGCGGATCAAATTTCAACGGTTGCATTGTCTAAGGACTATAACGATTTTTATATTCCTCGAATTAAATGGACAAAAGATGCAAATATTCTGTCCGCTCAATATATGAACAGGCATCAAAATACTTTGGACCTTTGGATGATCAATCCAACAACGAACAAAGCCGATTTAGTGCTTTCTGAAAAAGACGACGCCTATGTGGATGTGACGGATAATTTGACGTTTCTAAAAGACTACAGCTTTATCTGGACCAGCGAAAAAGATGGGTACAATCATATTTATCACTACACCAAAGAAGGGAAGTTAAAAAATCAAGTCACAAAAGGCAACTGGGAAGTCACTGCCTATTATGGGTACAATGAATCAGCTAAAACTATTTATTATCAATCGGTAGAAAATGGTTCTATCAATCGAGATATCTATTCAATCCGATTGAATGGTAAAAACAAAAAACGACTCTCTTTAGAGGAAGGAACAAATGATGCTTCTTTTAGTGCAGATTTCACCTACTTTATCAAAACCTATTCCAATGCTACCACGCCTCAAAAATTTACATTAAACGATTCTAAATCCGGCAGACTGGTTAAAAATATCAAAGACAATTCGGCACTTTTAGAAACACTAGGGACTTATAAGTTTTCTAACAAAGAATTCAGCACCATTAACGTCAATGGAAACGATTTGAATATGTGGATGCTCAAACCCGCCGATTTTGATCCGTCAAAATCCTACCCACTTTTAATGTTTCAATACTCAGGGCCGGGGTCGCAACAAGTAGCTAACAGATGGTACAGTTCACGCGATTATTGGCATCAATATTTAGCCCAACAAGGTTATATTGTGGCTTGTGTAGATGGACGAGGAACAGGCTTCAAAGGAGCCGATTTCAAAAAAATGACCTATTTAAATCTAGTCAAATACGAAACTGAAGATCAAATTCAAGCCGCAAAACAAATTTCAGAGTTATCCTATATAGACGAAAGTCGCATTGGAATTTGGGGGTGGAGTTACGGCGGTCATATGAGTACCAATTGTTTACTGAAAGGGAACGATGTTTTTAAAATGGCCATTGCGGTTGCTCCGGTGACAAGCTGGCGTTTTTACGACACTATTTATACTGAACGTTTTATGCGAACGCCTCAAGAAAATCCAAATGGATACGATGAAAACTCTCCATTTAATTATCCAGAATTGTTAAAAGGCGATTACCTTTTAGTGCATGGCTCGGGTGATGACAACGTGCATGTACAACACACGATGCGCATGGTAGAAGCTTTGATTCAAGCGGACAAACAATTTGATTGGGCCATTTATCCCGATAAAAACCACGGCATCTATGGCGGAAATACCACCATGCATTTATACACTAAGATGACCAATTTTTTACATGAAAAATTAGGCGATAAACGAATGAACTAAAATTAACCAATAAACAATTTACTAACTAACATTAAATTTATGTCAACTACAACTACTGCAAATCAAAAAGAACTCTGGGGACACCCCGTTGGATTATATGTACTATTTTTCACGGAGATGTGGGAACGGTTTTCTTACTATGGAATGCGCGCTATCTTGGTTATTTATATGATTGCTGAAGCCTCTCACATAGATGGCCCTGGATTGAGTTGGTCAAAACTTGAAGCGTATCAACTGTATGGTTGGTATGTTATGTTGGTATATGTAATATCAATTCCTGGAGGTATTTTAGCCGATAAAGTCTTGGGTCAGAGAAAAACGGTTATGCTTGGCGCTGTCATTTTATGTTTAGGTCATGGAACCTTAGCTATTGAGGCCGAATGGGCATTCTTTACAGGTTTGAGTTTGATTATTTTAGGAGTCGGTTGTTTAAAACCTAATATCTCCACAATGGTTGGAGGTCTTTATAAAAAAGGGGACATAAGACGTGATAAAGGGTTTAGTATTTTCTATATCGGAATTAATTTAGGTTCTTTATTAGCAACGTCCGTTATCGGACTTGTTGTAGCCAAATGGGGATGGCATGCTGGTTTTGGTTTAGCCGGAATTGCAATGTTATTAGGTTTACTGGTGTATGTTTGGGGACAAAAATACATTAGTCATGTAGGAAATAAACCTACAGTTGAAGAAATGAAAAATGATGTTTCTTTAGTTAAAATATTCTCAAATATTTTTAAATCACCTGCTCAATTAGCAGTTCTAGTCATTTTATTAGCACTGTCTCTATACTCAGGATTTACTTTTGAAGGCGTTGACCATTGGGGTTATGGAGCTTTGTTTATCTTCCTTTCATTTGTTGTAGGATTATTAATGATGATTTTTAAAAGTTTAGAAACACAAATATTAAAAGACCGTTTTTTAGTCTTATTACTTTCTTTTTTATTAGTCATTGTTTTCTGGGGCGCTTTTGAGCAAGCAGGTGGATTAATGAGTGTTTACACAGAAACAAAAACAGATAGAATGCTACTTGGCTACTTAATACCAACGCCAATGTTTCAAGGTTTAAATGCTGGATTTATCATATTACTGGCCGTTTGGGTCGCAAACATTTGGGCAAAACGAAAACTTAAAAACAAAGAAGCCTCCTCTTTATTTAAAATGGCAACGGGAACAATAATTATGGGCTTAGGGTTTGTATTTATGATTTTAGCCGTAAGAGAATACGATGCGAACGGAAGTTCTGGAATGCAATGGTTGGTTCTAGCTTATTTATTCCATACCATTGGAGAGTTGTGTTCTTCTCCTGTATCCTTATCATTCGTAACCAAACTAGCACCCGTTAAATATGCATCTTTAATGATGGGACTGTATTTTGCAGCCACTGGACTTGGAGGTAAAGTTGCAGGTATTTTAGGTGAGAAATCAGAACACTTTGGAGAGTACACTATCTTTACTGGAATTGTAATCTTTACAGTAGCCTTTGGATTATTAGTAATTGCATTACTGAAACCATTAAAACGTTTAACGCATGGTGCCGAAGACAACGAAAGACTGTTAGACGCTTCAATCGCAGAATAACATAAAACATTACAAACCTCATAGATCATTTTCTATGAGGTTTTTTTTTGCAAAGTCGTTCGTAATTTAAATACATGGACAAAACCGAAATACTTACTGAAAGAATAAAATTAAGATTGATCGACGTATTAGATTTAGAGTCAATCCACAATCTACATTCTTTGCCAGAAACAGATGCCTATAATGCGTTGGGAATTCCAGAAAATATTGAAGAAACCAAGTCCATAATCGAACCGTGGATTTTAGAGAATCAATTGAATGAAATAAAAAATTATACGTTTGCAATTGACAACAAATCAAACGGAACATTCATGGGTTTGTTTGGACTAAAACTCGGCAATAAGAAATACAAAAGAGCTGAGGTCTGGTATAAAATACATTCAGATTATTGGAACAAAGGCTACGCAACAGAATCGTTAAAAGCAATCCTAAATTTTGGTTTTGAGACGCTCAAATTACACCGCATTGAAGCCGGCTGTGCAGTAGATAATACAGCCTCTTTTAAAGTTTTAGAGAAAGCAGGAATGATACGAGAAGGACGCCTAAGACAAGTATTGCCTTTGAAATCAGGGTGGTCGGATAATTTTGAATATTCAATCCTTGAAACTGACGAAAGAAAAATGAACTAAATACCTTTAAAGTGTTAAATTGATTACCGAATTTAGTAAATTAACCACCATTAAACAGAAAACTACTATTATGACAACAGATATTGAAAACATGTTCAAAGACAAAGTCTTGGGGCATCCAGCGGGACTTTTTGTATTATTTTTTACCGAGATGTGGGAACGTTTTTCCTACTACGGAATGCGAGCCTTGCTCGTTATGTTTTTCACCGCATCACTCCTTGATGGTGGCTGGGGCTGGCCTCGTGAGCATGCCTATGCAATTTTTGGTACTTACACCTCACTGGTCTATTTATCGACCCTATTAGGAGGCTATTTTGCAGATAAAAAAATTGGCTATCGCTACGCCGTTGTCATCGGTGCATTACTCATGACATTGGGCCACGGCGCCATGGCAATTGAAACACCGTTTTTCATCTATTTAGGGCTGACCTTATTAGTCTTTGGAAGTGGGTTTTTTAAACCAAACATGACCTCAATCATCTCTGAAATGTACAAAGGAAAAGACGAGAAAAAAGATGGAGCTTACACCATTTTTTATATGGGTGTCAATGCAGGTGCTTTTTTAGGAATTCTGTTGTGTGGATATCTAGGTGAACAAGTAGGCTGGCGTTGGGGCTTTGGCTTGGCAGGAATTTTCATGTTGTTTGGACTCCTTCAATTTTGGTTTGCTCAAAACATTTTTGGCGATATCGGAACAAAACCTGTAAAGGTGGATACTGCAGCGATAGAGCTCAGTGCAGACGAGCCGAAGCTCAACCCGTTTACACAGCTTCAATTAGTATTGATAGCAGTCGCAGGACTTTTGGGGATCTCGTGGATTTTTAACGATCCCATCTCTAAAATATCAGAAGGCGCTTATAATTTATTTGATTTTAGCATGTTTGGAATGGAAGGTTCTAACCTCGCAATTCTATCCGCTTTAGGGCTGTTTGTGTTGCTGTTAGTGATCCGAATTCCTAAGTACGACAGAATCACACGCGACCGTATGTTGGCCGTGATGTTTTTCGCCTTTATCACGATTTTCTTTTGGGCTATTTTTGAACAAGCACCAAGTTCCTTAACCATTTTTGCACGGGATTATACCCAGCGCATCCTAGAAGGAAATTCAGCCTTTATTTTTAAAATTGTCAATACCCTTATGACCGTCATTCCTTTGGGGATTATCACTGGGGTTTTATGGTTACTATTCAAAAAAACATTTTCAAAATATGCACTCTCAAATATCTTTTTAGCGGCTAGTTTTATCATCATTTGGGCCATCGCCCTTTGGATGCTATCCGTTGAATTCGGAAAAGAAATTGCAGAAGTACCCGCCTCTTGGTTTGGGGTTTTAAACTCCTTGTTCATCATTGCGTTTGCACCCTTATTTTCGAGGTGGTGGGAAAGTAAATACAATCCAAATGCCAACATGAAATATGCGATAGGAATGGTTTTATTAGGAATCGGAATGGCCTGTGTTGCCATTGGCGCATCGTCTATTGAGCCCGGAGCAAAAACAGCTTCTGTCAGTATGATTTGGTTGATTATGGTGTACTTCTTTCATACCATGGGCGAATTGTGTATTTCACCAGTTGCCTTGTCTTACGTCAGTAAATTAGTTCCAGGCCGCATGATTGCCATGATGTTTGGAATCTGGTATTTAGCTGTTGCAATTGGAATGAAGTTAGCCGGAGTGTTTGGAGAAGCGTCTGAAGGCATTGCCCAATCTGAAGGTTTGAGCTATTTCTTCTGGATTTTAACAGCAGTCGCTGTTGGACTCGGAGTACTGTCTGCGCTACTATATCCTGTAATTAAGAAATTAATGCATGGTGTTCGTTAATTTTGGTATTATATTTGTTACCTATTAAAAAAATATAAAAATGAACCGAGCATGTTAAAGTGTTGTCATTTAGGGAAATGATTAATAGCGAATCTGCCTGCGGCAGGCAGGCACATGTGACCGTTAAAAACAATAAAAATAAACAGATGAAAAAATGTATCATAGTTGTAGTTCTCTTATTGGGGACTACAACACTTTTTGCACAAACTATCAATTGGGTAAGTATGGACGAAGCCCTTGCATTGCAACAAAAAGCACCTAAAAAAATTCTGATTGATATGTACACCTCTTGGTGTGGACCTTGCAAAATGTTGGATAGAAATACCTTCACCAATAAAGACTTGATTGCTTTTGTCAACGAACATTATTACGCAGTTAAATTCAATGCAGAAGGGAATGAGGTTGTCAATTTTAAAGATCAAAAATTTTCAAATCCAAATTATAAACCTGAGATGGCCAAACGCCGAAATAGCCAACACGAACTGACGCGCTTTTTAGGAGTCAACGCCTATCCAACCATGGTGTTTTTAGGCTTAGATGCAGAATTACTCGCTCCAATTCCCGGATATCAAACAGCACAGCAACTGGAATTGTATTTGAAATTATTTAAAGACGATACCTATAAAGAGATGAACAACCAAGAGGCATTTAATGGCTACTACAAAGCGTTTGTGCCTTCTTTTATGCCTTAGTTAATAATCAACTCTAAAAAATCCCTTTTCACTTGTTTGATGAAACGGGATTTTTTTTGCTTCACACGTCAACTTCCAGCGCTCTTGATAGGTTCTGTAATTACTCCCATCCCAAATAATTAATTCAGGCTGCAGGCTGTCAATCAAACGGTTTAAGTTTATTTTTGGAGATTGTCTCAATAAAACCCACTGCGGCTTGATACTTTTAACAGTATAAACCCCAAGACTGTCCACTACCAACAGCAGCTTGTCGTCAATTTTATAGAGACGTTGAATGGAATCTGTAGATTGGGTTTTAATCCCGGCACCAATTTTATAATTATCTATCATACGCTGATTGTTTATGCTGTCTAAATCGTGATGAATCTCAAGATGTTGGTTGGACTGCAATCCAAAAACGCTGTGTCTGGATTTATGAAAAACAACAAATGAATTTTTAGATATCAGTGCCGGGATCTGTTTTACAAAGACTTGAAAACTGAGGATGCAGATTCCCAAAATCAGAAGGTTTTTAAACGTTTTTTTATGATAAAAAATACCAAGTAAAAACAGGATGAGGTAACTAATCACAAGAGCGGTTAAATCAAATGAAATTTGTTCAAACAGAAAGGTTTCTTTAGATGCCACCCATTCCACAAACCGATTCATCGATTGAATAATCCATGCTAAAGTGTGTACTAAAAATTCTGGAGGTTTGTAAACTACGGCTAAAATCATGGTTGCAATTCCCAAACCAAGTATAACGATCAGACAGGGAACGACGACCATATTGGTCACAAAAAATAAGCCCGGAAATTGATGAAAATAATAGAGACTCAAGGGCAAAACACCTATTTGAGCGGCGATGGATACTTTGAGTAAATCAAGAAACCAATTGCCAACCCGGTTTTTAAAACTCCCCCACGAATCTAAAACAGGCTTCACAATGATAATGGAGGCGACCGCTGCATAACTGAGTTGAAATCCCACATCAAAACAAAATCCAGGCCGTACCAATAAAAGTATAAATGCTGACACAGCTAAGATGTTTAACGAATTTGAAGACCGTTTTAATCCCCTTACGATTGCAAACAAACTAAACATCGTCACCGCTCTGACTACTGAAGGGGACAAGCCCGCCATCACAGCAAAGCTCCACAAAACACAAAGAACGATGAGCAAACGCACAAATTCTCCTTGTCCAAAATACAGTAAAGGATTCAGTATAAATTGAAGAATTAACAACAGAATCCCAATGTGAAGTCCTGAAATGGCAAGAATGTGAATGGCTCCCGCTTTCGAGTAAGCCTCGTACACATCAGAAGTAATATCTTGGCGTTGCCCCAAAAGTAAGGCCTTTATAAAGGCGCGTTCAATCGGTTTGAAAGGCAGCTCTTTGAGGCGTTTGTTCAACGCTTCACGAATGGTTTCAGCATAGGCTGTAATGGTAGTTGGCGATTGTGGAATGGCTAAAACAATTTGGTCTTTCAGAAACACTTGACGGTAAATCCCCAGGCGCTTCAGATAGTTTTTATAATCAAATTGATAGGGGTTTAGAGGTGCGTTCACCTCTTTAAGAGATGCTGTGGTTAAAATTTTTTCATTCACATTAAAGTTTGCTGTGTTTGATTCCTTACTCAAATTAATCAACAGTGTTCCTGATGCCAGAGTGGAATTAACTTTTAAAAGTTCCACATAATAGCGGTGGTTATAAGTGTTCGGTTTTAATCGTTTTTTGACTATAAATTCAAGTTGGTGTAAATGCTCTTCCGCGATGGTTTCTAGATGGGAATAATGAGTTTTAGAGAATTTTGAGGAATGTATTTTAGAGACAAATACACCAAGTAATACCATCATTATAAGTACCATCAGCGATGGCCAATACAATGTTTTGCGGTGCTTTTTACAATAAAAATGTATTCCGATTAATACAAAGAGAATGAAGCCGATCCCTCCTAAAATTAGAGGTATGGGAACAACCATATAATCGCTGATTAGAATGCCAATCGCGAGAAAAATGGTAAGTTTTAATAGGGGGTAATGAAAGGCCTTCATTGTACGAAAAAAAGCCGAACCATTATGAATGGATTCGAAGCAGGTTTAGATTAGGGTTTAATTTTAAACCTCTAATTTAACGAATTATAAATTAATTCTGCAACATTTTTACTGGCACCTGGTCCTCCAAGTTTTGTTTCAAGTTCATGATAGGCCTCAAATTGAGCCTCACGAACAGGGCCTTCCAAAATAGAAGAAAGCTCTTTTGCAATCCGTTCTGAGTTAAAATCCCCTTGAATTAATTCGGTCACAACCTCTTTATTTAAAATCAAATTCACCAAGGAAATAAATTTCAATTTCACCAACTGTCTTCCAATCTGATACGAAATCCAACTCGACTTATAGCAAACCACTTCTGGCACTTTAAACAAGGCAGTTTCTAAAGTAGCGGTTCCTGAAGTCACCAAGGCAGCATGAGAGACGCTTAATAAATCGTAAGTGCAGTTTTCCACAAAATACACGTTTTCGTTTGCAATAAACGAGCTGTAAAATTCAGGATCCTGACTCGGCGCTCCTGCAATTACAAATTGATAGTCACTAAAGGTTTTTACAATGCTCAGCATCCCCGCGAGCATCTTGTTAATTTCTTGTTTTCGACTGCCTGGTAAGAGCGCAATAATGGGTTTTTCGTTGAGTTGATGTGTTTTGCGAAACGCCGTTTCATCCACAGGAGTTCTGTCGGCAATGGCATCGATAAGTGGGTGCCCTACAAATGTGACAGGCATGCCGTGTTTGTCTTCATAAAACTCTTTTTCAAAAGGGAGAATGACATACATTTTATCGACATCGCGCTTGATGGCAGTGATCCGATTTTCTTTCCAAGCCCAAATTTGTGGAGAAATATAATAATGAGTTTTAAAGCCTTCAATTTTTGCCCACTTCGCAATGCGCATATTGAACCCTGGGTAATCAATAAAGATCAGACAATCGGGTTGGTAGTACTCAATGTCTTTTTTACAAAAGGATAAATTTTTGGTGATTGTTCTTAGGTTCATCACCACTTCAAAAAAGCCCATAAAAGCCAATTCTTTGTAATGCTTCACCAAGGTGCCCCCTACATTTTGCATCAAGTCACCACCCCAAAACCTGAATTCTGCATTCACATCTGTTTTTTTAAGGGCTTTCATCAGGTTTGCAGCATGCAAATCTCCTGAGGCTTCTCCAGCAATAATGTAATACTTCATTTAAGATCTAATTAAAAAGGTTGCGAGTGCAATTATAATAGTAGCTGTCAAAACGCCTCCTGCTCGAGCATCCTGCCGTTTACGAATAAAATAAAAGAAACAAATTAAATTCAGAATGGCACCTAAACTAATGAGTTTACCCATGAACCCCTCGGTTTGAGCAGTCTCTAAAACTTTAAGAATAGTATCTGAACGCCCCGATAATTTACCCAAGACAACGGCTGCTATTACGAGCCCAATTATATTTGCGAAAAGGCCTACTATAAACCCTTGTAAAAGTTCTTTTTTATTCATTGAAATCCCATTTATTTAATTCTTGAATGTAGTGATGTGCGGTCAAATCATAGTGGACAGGTACCACAGAAACAAAGCCGTTTTCTAACGCCCATTCGTCAGTATCCTCTCCTTTATCTAGGTTATTAAACTCACCAGTCAGCCAGTAATAATCCCGACCCAAAGGAGTCTGACGTTTGTCAAATTTTTCAATCCAATTCGCATTGGCTTGTCGGCACACGCGGATGCCTTTTATCTCGTTTTCTAAAAGTTTTGGAAAGTTCACATTTAGAATAATGCCTTTTTGTAATCCTTGGTTTAAAACCTGTAAAGAGACGGTTTTTATAAACGACTCAATTTGACTAAAATCGGCTTCCCATTTATAATCTAAAAGTGAAAATCCAATCGCAGGAATCCCTTCCATACCCGCTTCAATTGCGGCACTCATAGTCCCTGAATAAATCACATTCACAGAAGAATTTGATCCGTGGTTCACGCCTGAAACACATAAGTCTGGTTTGCGGTCCAAGAGTTCATGCACCGCTAACTTCACACAATCCGCAGGCGTTCCTGAAGTACTGTATTCTGTTTGAGGCCCCTTATCAATCCGTTCTCTTTTACAATACAAAGTATCGTTAATAGTGATCGCGTGTCCCATGGCACTTTGTGGACTGTCAGGTGCCACAACGATAACGTCTCCAATCGTATTCATGACTTTTATCAAAGTACGTATTCCCGGTGCAGTGATGCCATCATCATTGGTGACCAAAATCAAAGGTCTTTTTGTCATTTATGTTGCGTTTAAGTTCCTACAAAAGTAAGTAATTTGTAGCTTATTTGATGATTTTAGACGCTTTAACAAAAAATTATTACCATTCCATAAGGTTGGCATAATTTTTTCTTATATTTTAGAATATTATTTATGAGTCCCTAAAAACAGTTTATCCACATGAAGCGAAATATCAATATTTTTTTAGTCTCCATTCTTATCGCATTTGCGTCTTGTAGCTTTACGTCAAAATCTTTTGATGACCCTGACAAAGACAAGCTTTTAATGCAACTGATTACCTATCTATTAGAAGAAGGTCATTTTGAGCCAAAGGATATAAACGATGCCTTTTCGGAAGGTCTTTATATGAGCTTTTTAAATCAAGTGGATCCGTTCAAGAATTATTTTTATCAATCTGATATTAATGAATTTGAAAGCTATAAAACCGATTTAGATAATCAAATTTTAAACCATGATGTGAGTTTTTTCAATCTTGTGTATAAACGCTTATTGACACGAATTGAAGAATCTAGAAAGGTTTACAGCCAAGTTTTAGACACGCCTTTTGATTATGATTTAGAGGAAACCTTCAATACCGATTATGAGAATAAATCCTATGCGGCTTCAAAATCTGAAATGAAAGACAACTGGCGAAAACAGCTTAAATTTTCTACACTTTCAAATTATCACGATTTAGTCACTGATGAAAAAGAAACAAAAAAATCTAATACAGAATTAGAAGTTGAAGCAAGAGAAACCACTTTGAAATCCTTAAATGAAACTGCTAGTTATATCGATGATCTGAGACGTGAAGATTGGTTGTCAATGTATATCAATGCGATTGCTGAAGAATTTGATCCACACACGTTTTATTTCGCTCCTAAAGACAAGGACCGTTTTGATGCTCAAATGTCTGGAAAATACGAAGGGATTGGGGCGCGACTTCAAAAACGAATGGATGAAATTAGTATTACTGAACTTATTTCTGGAGGCTCTGCATGGCGTCAGAACAAACTAGAAGTTGGAGATATCATTTTGAAAGTCCGTCAAGAAGATGAGCTAGAAGCCGTGAATGTGGTGGGGATGCGATTGGATGATGCTGTCAAACTCATCAAAGGTCCAAAAGGAACGAATGTGATTCTCACGCTTAAAAAAGTGGATGGCACCGTTGAAGACTTAAGTATCCCAAGAGACGAAATTGAACTTGAAGAAACCTATGCAAAATCGACCATCGTTGAAAAAGAGGGTGCTAAATTTGGTGTTATAAATCTCCCCAAATTCTATATAGATTTTGAAGATATTAACAGTAGAAATGCTGCAACGGACGTAAAAAAAGAAATTGAACGATTGAAGGCTGAGGGCATGCAAGGGCTGGTCTTAGATTTAAGAAATAACGGTGGCGGTTCTTTAAAAACGGTCGTTGATATGGGAGGCTTATTTATAGATGAAGGTCCAATCGTTCAGGTGCGTTCTACGGGGGAAGACAAAGAAGTTCTAAAAGATACAGATCGATCCATTGAATGGGATGGGCCTCTTGTTATTTTAGTCAATGAGTTATCCGCTTCTGCTTCGGAAATTTTAGCCGCAGCCATGCAAGACTATAAACGTGCCATTGTGATTGGGAGCAAACAAACCTACGGAAAAGGCACGGTTCAAAACATTGTTGATTTAAACCGTATGATTCGAAGTAATACCAATGGAGACATGGGCGCTTTCAAATTTACAACTCAAAAATACTACCGAATTAATGGAGGCTCAACCCAGCTAGAAGGTGTTAAAAGTGATGTGGTCGTTCCAGACCGTTACAGTTACATCGATATTGGAGAAAAAGATCAAGACAATCCACTTGAATGGGACGAAATTGCACCCGCAAATTATAAGGTGTTGGAAAGTACTTTTGACTATGAGACGACGATTCAAAACAGTAAAAACCGCATGAATTCGAGTTCAGAAATTAAGCTTATTGATGACAATGCGCGTTGGATCAAAACCATGAGAGATCAATCGGTTTATCCACTCAATTTTTCAAAATATTCACAAGATATTGAATTGAATGAAACAGAGGCAAAACGTTATGATGTCTTATCAGAATACCAAACAGATTTAACATTTGAGTCGTTACCCTACGAGCGTCCTTTAATGGAGCAGGATTCTGTTTTCAAAATCAATCGCACACGTTGGCATGAAAATCTTAGCAAAGACATTTATATGGAAGAAGCGATTAATGTACTAAGTGATTTAAAAAGTTCTTATAAAATCGATAAACTATCACAGGTTAAAGATTAATTGAGCATGAAAAAACAAGGATTAACAACGTTAGCACTCCAGAAATTCAAAAAAAGTTTTTGGGGTGTTTTTAGTTTTTGGTTTATTATTTTTCTGGCATTCATTTCTGTTTTTGCTTATGTGTTAGCCCCAGACAATTCTCAGTTTGCCAATCAAATGCATTTATCGATCCACTCGAAACAACCGGGGTTTACAGTAGAAATGCTTGTGGTTCCAAACACCTTAAAGAACGATCAAGGTTTTTTGAACCGTGTTTTTTTTGGTAGCACAAATCCATCTTCGGAAATTCCGATTACATCTTATGAATCTGAACCCCATCAAATAAAATATGTGGAATACGCCTCAGAAGGCCTTGAGGGTTTAGAGAAAACGGTGAATATTCCGTCTGATATTGAAGCTTCACTACGCCCTTTTGTCACTCAAAAAACATTCTATTTTGGAACCGACAAGTATGGACGGGATCTTTTGAGTCGAATTTTAGTTGGTGCTCGAATTTCATTTTCAATTGGTTTTGTGGCCGTTTTTATTTCGCTTCTTATCGGAATTTTACTCGGAAGTATTGCAGGTTATTTTGGAGGTAAATGGGACAAACTGATTATGTGGATCATTAATGTGACTTGGTCAATCCCTACGCTGCTTTTGGTCATTGCAATTACGTTGGCTTTGGGGAAAGGGTTTTGGCAAGTGTTTATTGCAGTTGGACTTACCATGTGGGTGGAGGTGGCCAGAATTGTAAGAGGGCAGGTGATGAGCGTCAAAGAAATGCAATACGTCACTGCAGCACGTGCATTAGGCTACACAGATTTCAGAATTATATTAAAACATATTTTACCAAACATATTAGCCCCTGTTATTGTCATTTCGGCAGCTAATTTTGCAGCGGCTATTCTGATTGAAAGTGGACTCAGTTTTTTAGGCATTGGGGCACAACCTCCCATGTCTAGTTGGGGTGCGATGATCAAAGATCATTATAACTATATCATTTTAGGGAAACCCTATTTAGCACTCATTCCGGGGCTTTGCATCATGAGTTTAGTCATGGCGTTTATGCTGATCGGAAACTCTTTGAGAGATGCTTTGGATGTAAAATCTTAAAGTTCTATTTCGGGAGGATAGCTACACAAAATTGAAGTCACAAAAGTATTGATACGTTCGTCTTTATGCTTCACACTGGATGTTAAATTCCCACGTCCAATTCCTTGCCAAATGAGTTCTTTTCGCGTCGTATCAATCAAATCAATATACAAGGTGCCTTGAGTCGAATTTGAAACATTGTAATGTGTTCCTAAATAAGGGCCGCGAGCCCAACCCCAACCATACCCAAAAGAATTGTAGTTGTTATTATAGATATTAATTTCTTGTTTTTCTTTCGTAAAAAAGTTGACAAGCAAGTCGGGTGTGTCTGATTTTGTAAAGCCTTTTTCAAGAAGTGCCGTTTCAATAGCACCTAAAATACGACGTTTGTCTAAATCGCTAATTTCTGCACGGTCCACACCTTCTTTATGAAAGCCAAAGGTTTTATAGGTTTTGAAAGGAGCTACTTTATCATAATCCGTCACCACACGTACCGACTGACAAGAGGTTAGAAAGAGGAGGGCGATTACAAAAGAGAGTGTTTTAGTTTTCATGTCTTTATGTTTATTGGTTATTTATAGTTTTTCCAAAAGTGATTCATCTACACTGTTTGGGATTGTTATTTTTAAAAGTGGTTCAGTTTCCATCGCCCGTTTAATCGCAAAGATGGCGCCTTCATTTCGAGCCCAGTTCCGTCGTGCAATGCCATTATTGACATCCCAGAACAACATGGATTTTAAACGCCTGTCTGCTTCTGCAGTACCATCAAGAACCATACCAAAGCCGCCATTGATCACTTCGCCCCAGCCAACACCGCCGCCATTATGGATGCTTACCCAGGTGGCACCCCGAAAACTATCGCCTATCACATTTTGAATGGCCATGTCTGCCGTGAATTGAGAGCCATCATAAATATTACTCGTTTCTCTATAAGGGGAATCCGTTCCTGACACATCGTGGTGATCACGTCCCAATATGACCGTGCCAATTTCTTTGTTGGCAATGGCTGTATTAAAGGCTTCTGCAATTTTCATACGCCCTTCAGCATCGGCATATAAAATCCGTGCTTGCGATCCAACAACCAGTTTATGGTCTTGCGCCCCTTTGATCCACTGGATATTGTCCGTCATTTGTTGTTGAATTTCCTGCGGAGCTTTTTTCTTAAGTTCCTCTAAAACACGACACGCGATGGCATCCGTTTTCGCGAGATCTTCTGGAGTTCCTGAAGCACATACCCATCGAAAAGGCCCAAATCCATAATCAAAACACATCGGGCCCATAATGTCCTGAACATAACTCGGATACTTAAAATCAATCCCGTTTTCCGCCATAATATCTGCGCCCGCACGCGAAGCTTCTAATAAAAACGCATTTCCATAATCAAAGAAATACGTACCCTTATCCGTATGTTTTTGAACAATGGCAGCATGACGTCTTAAGGATGCTTTTACCTTTTCTTTAAACAATTCTGGGTCTGTCCCCATCAATATATTGGCTTCCTCATAACCCATTCCGGCAGGGTAATAGCCTCCAGCCCACGGATTGTGTAAGGACGTTTGATCGCTTCCTAAATCTACATGAATGTCAGATTCGTAAAATCCTTCCCACACATCAATCACATTTCCTAAATACGCAAGAGATACAATTTCTTTATCACTTTTTGCTTTGCGAACGCGTTGAACGAGCACTTCTAAATCGGTAAAAACTTCATCAACCCAACCTTGTGAATGGCGGGTGTAAATTGCTTTCTCGTTTACTTCAGCACAGACGGTAATACAGCCTGCAATGTTTCCTGCTTTTGGTTGCGCACCACTCATGCCTCCTAAACCTGCGGTCAAAAAGATATTTCCAAGAGGTGATTTTTTTATTTTTCTAAAAGCATTCAATACTGTAATTGTAGTGCCATGAACAATGCCTTGAGGACCAATGTACATATAACTACCAGCGGTCATTTGACCGTATTGAGACACGCCTAAGGCATTAAATTTCTCCCAGTCATCAGGTTTTGAATAGTTAGGAATCATCATACCGTTGGTGACCACCACTCTTGGTGCTTCTGAGTGAGACGGGAATAATCCCATGGGATGCCCAGAATACATAACCAATGTTTGGGTGTCGGTCATTTGTGACAAATACTGCATTGTCAGTCGGTATTGTGCCCAATTTGAAAACACGCTGCCATTGCCTCCGTAAGTAATCAATTCGTGCGGGTGTTGTGCGATGGCATCATCCAAATTATTTTGAATCATCAACATGATGGCGGCGGCTTGTTTGCTATTGGCGGGATAGTCGTCAATGGGACGCGCCACTATTTTATGGGTAGGGCGGAAGCGGTACATATAAATACGCCCATACGTCTCCAATTCGTTTTTGAATTCTTCAATAAGAATTGCATGGTGTTTTTTATCAAAATAACGCAACGCATTTTTCAAAGCCAGTTTAGTTTCTTCCGCACTTAAAATCGATTTTCGTTTCGGAGCATGGTTATAGCTGCTGTCATACGTCCTTTTTGGGGGCAACGTCGCTGGAATTCCTTCTAAAACCTCCTCTTTAAATGTAAGTTCTATCGCGTTCATTTTGTTAGATTTTGTGTGTTCGTTTGGGTGTTATATCCATAGGGGCAATGCTTGCATCCACTCTCACAGCAATAGCCGCGTTTGAGGTGGTATTGAGCTGTAAAACAACGATACCCTTCTGCTGTGAGGTAGTAATCGTCTGTTTCTATAGGGATGTATTTTTTCATAGTTAACAAAGATAATCTAAATTTTAGACACACAATTTTTGACGGTTTTTTGCTTTATTAGTTCTATGCTGAACACTATCATTAAAGTATTTAGTATTTTTACATTTCAGTTTTTACAGCAATGCTCTCTATCAAAACGTTAGAAAATATCCGTTTAAATACTCAGGTTTCATTGAAGCCAGATTATTTGATTCACCCTACAGTGTCGGGAAATAAATATAGAAAGCTAAAGTATAATTTACAGAAAGCCCAATCCGAGAATTATAAAGGTATTCTCACCTTTGGTGGCGCATTTTCAAATCATATTGCGGCCACAGCGGCAGCAGGTCTGGCCTTAAAAATTCCTACGGTAGGGATTATTAGAGGGGATGAGTTAGCCTCAAAAATCGATTTGAATTCGACCTTGAAATATGCACAATCTTGCGGGATGCATTTAGAGTTTGTCTCACGATCGGTTTATAAACAAAAAACAGATCCAGCGTATTTAAAGACGCTTTTAGAAAGCTTTGAGAATTTCTATATCATACCTGAAGGGGGCACTAATGCGCTCGCTATTAAAGGCTGTGAAGAAATTTTAACAGAAGAAGATCATGCTTTTGATACCATTTGTTGTGCCGTAGGAACGGGCGGTACCATCGCAGGGCTTATAAACTCGAGTTTACCCACCCAAAAAATTATTGGATTTCCAGCCCTTAAAGGCGGTTTTTTAAACGAAGATATTTGTAAATTTGCCACACAGTCTAATTGGGAATTGTGGGAAGCCTATCATTTTGGAGGCTATGCCAAAGTGGATTCTAAATTAATAACATTTATGAACCACTTTAAAACCACTTTCAAGATTCCTTTAGACCCTGTTTATACCGCTAAAATGATGTATGGTATTTTTGATGCGATTCACACGGGTGAAATCCCAAAAGACGCCAAAGTTTTGGCAATTCATACGGGAGGATTGCAAGGCATAGAGGGAATGAATTTAAGATTGAAACAAAAACAATTAGAAACAATAATTTAGATATGAACCGCATTATAACTTTTATTTTATTAGGATTTTTAGTTACCAGTTGTGGGTCGCGCAAAAAGGTGAAAGACCGACCAACTCCTCCAAAAGTGGTGGTCAAGGCTTCTAAAAAAACGCCTGTTATCAATAATACTTTGGAATACATTGCGTATTTCAAACAAGCTGCTGTCAAAGAAATGCAATTATTTGATATTCCAGCGAGTATCACTTTGGCACAAGGAATTTTAGAATCTGGATCTGGAAAAGGACGTTTGGCACGATTGGCAAATAATCATTTTGGGATCAAATGCCACGATTGGACCGGCGCTCGCGTTTACCATGATGATGATAAAGATCAAGAATGTTTCAGGAAATACAAAGACCCGAGTCAATCTTTTAGAGACCATTCGGAATTTTTAGCCTATCGTAAGCGCTATGCTGCATTGTTCAAATTAAGAAAAGATGATTATAAAGGATGGGCGAGAGGTCTCCGGAAAGCGGGCTATGCAACCGATCCAAAATACCCTCAAAAACTCATTTCTTTAATTGAGCGTTATGAGCTTTATAAATTTGATACAAAGTCAAAAAATTCACGTTCCAAAAAACAGACGACTTCCAAAACCACAAAAAAACGTCATACGATCAGAAAGGGCGATACGTTGTATTCCATTTCTAAATTATACAATACGACAGTGGATGCGATCAAACGACAAAATAATCTCAAGTCAACAGATTTAACCATTGGGCAAAAACTTATCATTACTTCAAACTAATTTCATGAAATACCAACGCAGTAGTCAATTATTCAGAGCCGCTTCGGAGGTGATTCCGGGGGGTGTTAATTCTCCAGTACGTGCTTTTAAAGCCGTTGGTGGAACGCCTATTTTTGTAAACAAAGCGAAGGGTGCTTATTTGTATGATGCCGATGGCAACCGACTTATTGATTATATCAATTCTTGGGGGCCGATGGTTTTGGGGCATGCATTTCCACCTGTCATTGAGGCGGTCATAGAGAAAGCCCAATTGGGAACTTCTTTTGGAATGCCTACAGAAATTGAAACTAAAATAGCGGAATTGGCAGTGTCAATGGTGCCCAATATTGATCAAATTCGATTTGTGAATTCAGGAACTGAGGCCTGTATGAGTGCCGTGCGTTTGGCGCGTGGATTCTCAGGAAAAGAAAAAATCATCAAATTTGCAGGCTGTTACCATGGTCATTCAGATTCTTTTTTGATTCAAGCGGGGAGTGGTGCGGTTACTTTTGGAAGTCCTAACAGTCCAGGGGTGACGGAAGGCACTGCCAAAGACACGCTTCTAGCACCTTATAATAATTTAGAAGCCGTTGCTGCTATTTTTGAGGCCAACCCTTCTGAAATCGCGTGTATCATTGTGGAACCTGTTGCAGGAAATATGGGTTGTGTTCCGCCAGATTCGGGATTTTTAGAAGGTCTTCGTGCCTTGTGTGATGCACATGGTTCTGTTTTAGTATTTGATGAGGTGATGACCGGTTTTCGTTTGGCACGCGGTGGGGTTCAAGAACTGTATGGCGTGAATGCGGATATTGTGTGTTTTGGAAAAGTGATTGGGGGTGGATTGCCCGTTGGTGCTTTTGCAGCACGCCACGAAATTATGAGTCATTTAGCTCCTTTAGGTCCTGTGTATCAAGCAGGAACTTTGAGTGGGAATCCCTTAGCTATGGCGGCAGGTTATGCCATGTTGCAGGCTTTAGAGTCTGATGCGGAAGTTTTTGAACGCTTAGCTCAGAAAACAGAATACTTACATAAAGGGATTGCAGCGAGTTTAACGGCTCATAACATCACACATACAATTAACCGAATAGGATCTATGATTTCGATTCATTTTTCTGAAACTCCAGTGGTCGATTTTGAAACGGCTGCAGAAGGAAACAATGAACGTTTTAAAACCTTTTTTCATGGGCTTCTTGACGCGGGAATTTATATTGCACCCAGTGCTTTTGAAACCTGGTTTATTACAGATGCATTAACCTACGAAGATTTGGACGAAACAATTGCGGCGGTTACCAAAATTGCTCCGAACTTATAAGGGTTTCAACACTAACTTTCGAATACCGACAAATACGATTATCAAGGCGGAGTAGCCAATAAAAAAGGGAATCACATAAGCTTCTAGTTGAAAGGCTAGCATGACTGCCATAAACAAAAGTTGAAATCCAAGGCCGTACATTGATACGAGTGTCATAAACCACTTTGGAAAAGGAGGACTGTCACTGGCGTTTTTATCCATATAATACATGATCTTGTCAAAGGTGATGTATAGAATATCGTAGATTTTATAAAATATATTCACCGTGCGTTGGCTTTCGCCTTTGAGGGCTTTTGGTGCTGCATCTTCAAAAATCCGACTGGTGGAATCGCCTTCTACGGCGTTTCTTAAAATCACATAATAATAGTTATATACAGTGCCTTGCAATTGAATTCCAAAAAAGGCAATTAACATATAGATTATAGAGCCTTCTGTGATGTGCCAAAAGGCGAGTAAAAAACAAAAATTAAGAACAAAATCGGCAATAGAGTCGTAGTAGCGCCCTGTATAAGATGGCGTATTTTTTAGTCGAGACAACTCTCCGTCGGCGGCGTCCAAAATAGATTTTAAGATGATAAAAAAGGCAGCTGTTTTGTAGTGTCCATTGAGCATACACCAAATAGCAATGAGCCCTGCAACAATAAAAAGTGTTGTCACATGAATTGGCGTCGCTCTCGTGTTTTTAAGTTGGCTCGCAATCCAATTGCCTGCAGTACGACCGTAGTCGGATAAGTCTAAAAACTGGTATTGTTTTGGAAGTTTTGCCATGCCTAGCCGGTTGTAAATTGGTTAATTATATAAGCTCCCAAATGTACAATCATTTTTTGGACTTTTATTTTACAAATATACCAGTCTAATGCGGCTTAAAATAAATGAGCACTGTTTAGTTGTGCGACTGTTTTAAGAAGGTTACTATTTGGGGTCGTTCGTATTTCCCTTCTCTTGTTGATCTAAATAACTACCTATTCCACAGCCAATTGCGATACCTAAACTTAGCCATAACCCAATATTATCTGTCAGTGCGCCAATGATAACTCCAAAAGCGACTCCGTAAGCAGCCCCTAATGTTGTTTTTTTTTCGGGTTTCATGTGTAAGTGTTTGTAAAATTTAACTGCTAAAGTAGGTAATGAAATAGAACTAGAAGAATCTTTCTCTTTTATTCTATTCTCAATCCCCCAAATACAATCCCCATGTTAGCATTAGTTGTTTTTAAAAAGCTATATATTTGTAGGTCTGCAGTTTTTGCAAGTTTTTATATTTATGATGACGTCTTTAGAGAAAAAATTAAAAAACCC
>Ga0209094_1000242_pt1 | contig 43444 bp, 38 predicted proteins | sample COGITO_mtgs_1004_2_FD_184790 | JGI IMG/M metagenome (GOLD analysis project Ga0209094, IMG submission 184790) | Pelagic marine microbial communities from North Sea - COGITO_mtgs_100430 (SPAdes) (version 2) | ecosystem: Environmental > Aquatic > Marine > Epipelagic ... | reverse complement strand
AGAAAGGTGATTTGTTGACCAGTGTTGACGGGAAGCCTCTTAAATATTTTGATGAATTTGAAGCTTTGGCTTCAGACTACAAAGGGCAAACTGTGAACGTTACTGTTTTAAGAGCTGGGGAGACGCTTAACAAAACTCTTCAAATTGATGCCGATGGCAAGTTAGGAATTATCTCAGGAGCTAGTTATTCTGCGATACAAGAACTGGGTTACTATAAAATTGTAGAAAACGAATATACATTTGGTGAAAGTATTGGCGTTGGTCTGAATCGTTTCACCTCACAGATGTCGGCATATTGGATGCAGTTAAAACTTATTTTCTCACCGAGTACAGGAGCTTATAAAGGGGTTGGTGGATTTAAAGCCATCTTCGATATTTTTCCAGACACTTGGAGTTGGGAAGCATTTTGGAGTATTACGGCCTTTTTATCGATTATGTTAGGGGTGTTGAACTTATTGCCTATTCCTGCTTTGGACGGTGGACACGTGATGTTTTTACTTTACGAAATGGTTTCTGGGCGTAAGCCAAGCGACAAGTTTATGGAGTATGCACAAACGGCTGGATTCTTTATTTTGATTGCCTTAGTGTTGTTTGCCAATGGAAATGATATTTTTAAAGCGGTATTTGGTTAAATATTATTAAAATTCTATTTGTATAGAATAAAAAATACTATATATTTGCGCTCGCAATAGCGAAAAAACACTCCTCCTTAGCTCAGTTGGTTAGAGCATCTGACTGTTAATCAGAGGGTCCTTAGTTCGAGCCTAAGAGGAGGAGCAAGTTATAAAGCCTTTACAGAAATGTAAGGGCTTTTTTTTGGTGCGTACACGCCCCTAAATTTTGCTGAAAAAATCACACTTTGGAAGAACGTAGAAAAACACTGTTTTTAGATTGACTCTCCCTTTTTTCAAACGCACAGACTTCTAAAATTCTGTTAAAAAATAGTTTAGCAATCAGAATTTAGTACCTTTAATTTATTATGAAACATGCATTCCATAAAATAGCGTCCTTATTAATGGCTTTTGTAGTCTTATTTTCTACACTGTCATTTACGGTTGACATGCACTTTTGTGGCGAAACTTTAGTAGATACCGCCCTATTTCAAAAGGCAAAAACCTGCGGAATGGAAATACAAAACCCACCTACTACTGATGGATGTACTATTTCTAAAAAGAATTGTTGTAACGACAAACAATTAGTGATTGAGGGTCAAAATGAATTGCAACTGTCTTTTGACAGCCTTTCTTTTGAACAACAACAATTTGTGGTTGCTTTGGTTTACACTTATAGCACCCTTTTTGAAGGTTTAGATTGTAATTCATCCTCTTTCGAAGCATACAAACCACCACGCGTCATAAGGCAAATCTTCAAGCTTGACGAGACGTATTTAATTTGATTTTTTTTTTAGTAATGAGTTGTAACGCAAAATAGTTTGCGTCATAACGTCTAAAGACTTTGTACTTAATTCTTTGTACTTAATACTTAAAACTCAAATCAATGCTAAATAAAAGCATCAAATTTTTAATAGAAAACAAACTCGTAGCAGTTTTAATGCTCGTTCTTTTTATCGGATGGGGAACCGTCAATGCACCGTTTAATTGGGATTTAGAGTTTTTACCAAGAAACCCCGTTGCTGTGGATGCCATTCCAGATATTGGCGAAAATCAACAAATCGTATTTACAAAATGGGAAGGCCGTTCGCCTCAAGATATAGAGGATCAAATTACCTATCCATTAACGACTTCTCTTTTAGGAATTCCGGGGGTTAAAACCATTCGAAGCTCCTCCATGTTTGGCTTTTCCAGTATCTATGTCATTTTTGAAGAAGATATTGAATTTTATTGGAGTCGGAGTCGCATTCTCGAAAAACTAAACTCTCTCCCAAATGGATTGCTTCCTAAAGATGTGAATCCAGCTTTGGGTCCTGATGCGACGGGCTTGGGACAAATTTTTTGGTACACCCTTGAGGGTCGTGACGAAAACGGGAACGTCACAGGTGGTTGGGATTTACAAGAATTGCGAAGCATTCAAGACTATTATGTAAAATATGCGTTATCCTCAGCGAGTGGCGTTTCTGAAGTGGCTTCCATTGGTGGCTACGTTCAAGAATATCAAGTGGATGTGGATCCAGAGTTGATGCGTCAATATAAAATTGGCTTGCATCATGTTGTAAAAGCGATTAAAGAAAGCAATACAGACATTGGTGCGCAGACTTTAGAAATTAACAAAGTGGAGTATTTAGTGCGTGGATTGGGTTATGTAAAATCCATTTCAGATATAGAAAACGCAGTCGTCACTTCTGAGGATTTTACGTCCATCAAAATTAAAGACATTGGCAACGTATCCTTAGGTCCTGCAACACGAAGAGGGGTATTGGACAAAGAAGGTGCGGAAGTTGTCGGTGCCGTGGTGGTTGCCAGATTCGGAGCCAATCCGATGGAAGTAATCAATAATGTAAAGGATAAAATTAACGAACTCAGTGCCGGTTTGCCTTCAAAAGTATTGAAGGATGGACGTACGTCACAAGTCACGATTATTCCTTTTTATGACCGAACAGAGTTAATTCAAGAAACCTTAGGAACCCTTAATGAAGCCTTATTATTGGAGATTTTAATTACCATTTTGGTCATTATTATTATGGTCTTCAATTTGCGTGCTTCGGTCCTTATTTCAGGCTTGTTACCTGTTGCGGTTCTAATGGTATTTATCGCCATGAAAATTTTTGGAGTGGATGCGAATATTGTAGCCCTTTCAGGAATCGCTATCGCCATTGGAACCATGGTGGATGTCGGCGTGATTCTTTCCGAAAATATTATTAGGCATTTGGATGAAAGTGAGAAGTTGGGAGTGGAAAGTGAGAGGTTAACGATAAATGAGGTGGTTTACAATGCGACTACAGAAGTCTCTGGTGCGATTGTAACAGCAGTGATGACCACTATTATCAGTTTTATTCCTGTGTTTACAATGATGGGTGCCGAAGGAAAATTATTCAGACCCCTGGCTTTTACAAAAACCTTTGCCTTAACAGCTTCTATTATCGTTGCGTTGTTTATAATCCCCCCGTTTGCAGCCTATTTATTTAGAAAGCAAAGGATCAAAAAAGGCTTGAGTTTTGTAATTAATACCGTTCTCATTCTGTTAGGAATAACAGCACTAATTTATGGGTATTGGCTCGGGTTTATTCTTATAGCTTTTGGAATTACAGGGATTGTAAAGAACTATTATAATGATGGGAAGATTCACTTTCAATTTTTCACTTTCAGTTTTTCACTTCTTAATATCATCATTTCTGCGTTAGCAATCATCGCTCTTTTAGCAACCTATTGGCGTCCCTTAGGAGTCGATAAAAGTCTCTTTTTGAATCTCATTTTTGTGAGTGTTATTTGCTTTGGATTGTTAGGTATTTTCTCAGTATTCAAAAAATATTACACTCGAATTTTAGGCTGGTGTTTAGAGCACAAAGCATTGTTTTTATCCATTCCTACATTCATTGTCATCGCAGGATTTTTTATCATGAAAAACACGGGTAAAGAATTTATGCCCTCCTTAAATGAAGGTTCTTTTCTATTAATGCCTACCTCAATGCCACACTCTGGAGTGGAAGAAAACAAACGGGTTTTACAGCAATTAGACATGGCGGTCGCCAGTATTCCAGAAATAAAAACAGTTGTTGGAAAAGCGGGTCGCACCGAATCTGCTTTAGACCCAGCACCTTTGTCAATGTATGAAAATATCATTCAATATAAATCAGAATATATGCTGAATGAACACGGCAAGCGTCAACGGTATAAGGTGAATGATAATGGGAGTTATCTATTAAAAAATGGAATGTCATTGCAAGCAGACCAGCGTGAAGAGTGGCTATCTATAAATGTAGAAGAACAACTTATTCCAGACAAGGATGGGGAGTTTTACCGCAATTGGCGTCCCGAGATTAACTCCCCAGATGATATTTGGAATGAAATTATAAAAGTCACCAAACTACCCGGAGTTACTTCAGCTCCTAAATTACAACCTATTGAAACCCGATTGGTAATGCTACAAACAGGCATGAGAGCACCCATGGGTATTAAAGTAAAAGGGCAAAGTTTGAAAGAAATTGAAGCTTTTGGGTTGCAATTAGAAGCCCTCTTAAAACAAGTAGAAGGCGTTAAGAAACAAGCTGTTTATGCAGATCGAATTGTGGGCAAACCCTATTTGCTTATAGATATAGACAGGGAGAAAATTGCACGCTATGGAATTTCAATTCAACAGGTACAAAATGTACTTAAAGTTGCTGTGGGTGGCATGGTACTTACCCAAACCGTTGAAGGGCGGGAACGCTATGGTATTCGGGTGCGTTACCCAAGAGAATTACGCGCAAACCCCGCCGATTTGAAGCAAATATACATTCCCGTAAAAAAAGGAAATCCAGTGCCTTTAAGTGAATTAGCGACTATTCGGTATGAACAAGGACCACAGGTCATCAAAAGTGAAGACACTTTTTTAGTAGGCTATGTGTTATTTGATAAGTTAGATGGATTTGCTGAGGTGAATGTGGTTGAAAATGCGCAAGCACTCATCCAGCAAAAGATTGATTCTGGTGCGTTGATTGTTCCGAAAGGAATCAATTATCAATTCACGGGGACTTATGAAAATCAGCTGCGAGCGGAAAAAACCTTATCCGTCGTTGTGCCCTTAGCCCTGCTTGTTATTTTCTTGATTTTATATTTTCAGTTTCGTTCGGTAGCGACATCCCTCATGGTGTTTTCAGGAATTGCGGTTGCATTTGCAGGTGGTTTTATCATGATTTGGCTGTATGGTCAAGACTGGTTTTTAAACGTCAATGTCTTTGGTGAAAACCTTCGCGATTTATTCCAGATGCATTCTATTAATTTGAGTGTCGCAGTTTGGGTCGGATTTATAGCACTTTTCGGAATTGCGACTGATGACGGCGTTGTGATGGCAACTTATCTAACACAAACATTTGATAAAAACAAACCTGAAAATAAAAAGGAAATTCGAGCGGCAATTGTAGAAGCTGGAGAAAAACGAATCAGACCCTGTTTAATGACAACCGCTACCACCATTTTAGCATTGTTACCCATTTTAACATCCACAGGTCGAATGGCAATCCCAAGCTTTGGAGGCATGCTTATTGCGTTAATCACATTGTTTGTGGTTCCAGTGTTGTATAGTTGGAAGCAGGAATTGAAAGTGAGAAGTTTAAAGTGGAAAGTGAGAAGTGAGAAGTTTAAAGTGAAAAACTAAAAGTGGAAAACTAAAAGTGGAAAACTAAAAGTGGAAAGTTATGGGTAAGAGTATTTTAAAAGATAAAAGTTATGCGTTTGCAATTATGGTCGTAAAGCTGTCTCAACGATTAGTTTCTGATAAAAAAGAATACGTTTTAAGTAAACAACTTTTAAGAAGCGGCACTGCTATTGGAGCTCTTATCCGTGAAGCAGAATTTGCTCAAAGTAAAATGGATTTTATTCATAAAATGAGTATTTCTCTTAAAGAAGCCAATGAATCATTGTATTGGTTGGATTTACTAAAAGATACCGATTATATCAATGAAAATGAGCATCAGATTCATTTAGGTTTAAATAAAGAATTAGTGGCAATGCTTGTAAGTTCAATTAAAACCACAAAATCAAGAATGTAGTATGAAACAGTTGAAAGTTAAAAGTGAAAAGTTGAAAGTTAAAAGTGGGAAACTAAAAGTGGAAAGTGAAAAACTAGAAATGATAAGTGGAAAGCTAAAAGTGAATAGTGAAACGCTAAAAGGGCAAACTAAGGAGTTAGAAAGAACGAAAAAACAATCCGTTTTTCACTTTTCATTTTTCATTTTTCATTTAAAAGGAGCTCTGATTTTTATTTTTTCACTTTTAACTTTTCACTCAGTAAGCGGCCAGCAATTACAAACATTCATTGAAGAAGGATTAGCAAACAACCCGAAAATTCAAATCTTTGAATTTAGATATCAAGTTGCAAAAGAAAAAGTAAACGAGGTAAACACCCTACCAAACACGCAAATAGGGGTTGGATATTTTGTGAGTGAACCCGAAACTCGTACAGGAGCGCAACGCTTTAAGGTTTCTGCGAAACAAATGTTACCTTCATTTGGTTCAATCACCGCAAGAGAAAACTATGTAGTTTCTTTGGCAGATGCTGTTTATGAAGATGTTGTTATTGTAAAAAGAAAATTGGTAGCATCCATATCGCAATCTTACTATAATTTATATGCGTTAAAAGCGAAACAAATTATTTTAGTTGAAAATAGAAGCCTACTAAAAACTTATGAAGAATTGGCATTAACGTCTGTTGAGGTTGGAAAAGCATCCGCAGTAGATGTTTTGCGATTACAAATGCGGCAAAATGAATTACAGCAATTAGAACAAGTTTTAGAACAAGATTATTTAGCAGAACAAACGGCCCTAAACAAGTTATTAAATCGAGATAGCTATATTGAGATATCTATGGATAGTGAATTAACAATACCTCTTGAAAACATTCAAATCAATTCAGAGAACTTAGCATTACACCCTGAATTATTGAAATACGAAAAGCTCTACGAATCCGTTGAAAAATCCGAATTATTAAATCAAAAAGAAGGCAATCCAATGTTTGGATTTGGATTGGATTATATCGCAGTTTCAGAACGACCAAATGTAAATTTTAACGATAACGGAAAAGATATTGTAATGCCAATGGTTCGTATTTCAATTCCGATTTTCAATACTAAATACAAATCAAAAACTAAACAAAACGAGTTACATCAAAAAGAGATAAATTTTCAAAAGCAAGATAAACGAAACCGATTAGAAACCTTATTGGACAAGGCTGTAAAAAAGCGTACTTCCGCAAGAATAAGTTACGACACGCAAACAAAGAACTTAAAACAGGCAAAGGATGCTGAAACCATTTTAGTAAAAAGCTATGAAACAGGAACCATAGATTTTAACGACGTTCTCGATATTCAAGAGTTGCAATTAAAGTTTCAAATGAATCAGGTAGAATCGATTAAAACATATTATTTACAAACAACAATTATTAACTATTTAACAAATTAAAATTTAATTAAAAATGAAAACAGTAAAAACAATTTTAGGAGTTTTAGTATTAGGATTAATGCTAACAACAGCATCGTGTAAAGAGGCTAAAAAAGAGGGTACGACTACAAAAACAGAACAATCGAAAAAGAAAGAGCAAGACTCAGCTTATGTATGTCCAATGCACTGTAAAGGAAGTGGTAGTGATAAAGCAGGAAAATGTCCAACTTGCAATATGGATTATGTAAAAAATGAAGACCATAAGGCAAACGGTCATAAGCATTAATTAACACAGAATGTGGCAACACTTATACTGCTTTGAGTATATGTAGTTAACGATCTTTTGAATTTTAAAATATAAAAATGAAACATACCTATCACATAGACGGAATGACCTGTAACGGTTGCCGCAGTCACGTTGAAGAAACGCTTTCAAAAGTAAAAGGCATTTCTAAAGCATCGGTTGATTTAGAAAAGGCAGAGGCAACTATTGAAATGGAATCACACATTCCTATCGAACAGTTTCAACACGCCTTAAAAAATGATGGTGGTCGCTATAGCATTCATAATTTAGGAGAACATCTTCATATCAATAAAAAAGAAGAAAAACCAAAAGGTAAAGGAACGGGTATTTTTTATTGTCCAATGCATTGCGAAGGGGATAAAACCTATGACAAAGCAGGCGATTGTCCTGTCTGCGGGATGGATTTGGTTGAAGAAAGAAGTTTAATTGCTACAAACACACAATTTACCTGTCCGATGCATCCTGAAATTATAACGGATGAAGCAGGGTCGTGCCCTATTTGCGGTATGGATTTAGTACCCCTCGAAGCAGATCTTTCAGAAGAAGATAAAACCTATAAAAAATTATTAAAGAAGTTTTGGATTGCAGTTGCCTTTACGATTCCCATATTTCTAATAGCAATGTCTGAAATGATCAGCAATAATCCATTGTATAATATTTTAGAACAAAAAAATTGGAATTGGATTCAATTTTTATTGTCAGTTCCTGTTGTATTCTACGCCACTTGGATGTTCTTCAAACGTGCTTGGACATCTATAAAAACGATGCATCTAAATATGTTTACACTTGTTGGCATTGGCTCTGGCATCGCTTGGGTGTTTAGCGTATTTGCCATGCTATTTCCAGAGGTATTTCCAGCAGATTTTAAAACTTCTGATGGCAACGTATTTGTATATTTTGAAGCAGCAACCGTCATTCTCACATTAGTATTATTAGGACAGTTATTAGAAGCAAAAGCGCATAGTCAAACAAGTGGAGCAATAAAAGAATTACTAAAATTAGTCCCATCAACAGCACTATTAGTTGTGGAGGGAATAGACCAAATAATTGCTATTGATAAAATCGAACAAGGTAATTTACTGCGTGTAAAACCTGGCGAAAAAATTCCTGTAGATGGACGTATTGTCGAAGGACATAGTAGCATTGATGAATCAATGATAACAGGCGAACCTATTCCTGTGGATAAAAATATTGATGATAAAGTAAGTTCAGGAACGATCAACGGCACAAAGTCCTTTGTTATGAAAGCAGAAAAAGTAGGTTCAGAAACCTTACTTTCTCAAATCATTCAAATGGTAAATAATGCAAGTCGTTCTAAAGCACCAATTCAGAAATTAGCCGATAGAATCGCTAAATACTTTGTACCCATTGTATTCCTTGTTTCAGTGACTACATTTAGTGTTTGGTCGATTTTTGGTCCAGAACCTGCGTATGTTTTTGCGTTTATAAATGCCATAGCAGTATTGATCATTGCGTGTCCTTGTGCCTTGGGTTTGGCAACACCAATGTCCGTTATGGTGGGTGTTGGTAGAGGCGCACAATCGGGGGTATTGATAAAAAATGCTGAAGCGTTGGAAAAAATGAATACCGTAGATACACTTATTGTAGATAAAACAGGAACGATTACAGAAGGAAAACCCTCTGTTGAAAAAGTGATTTCTATAAATGAAATAGAGGGAAATTTATTACTTAAATACATCGCATCTTTAAACCAATACAGTGAGCATCCATTAGCTGAAGCTATTGTAAACTTTGGAAAGACCAAAAACGTCTCACTTTCTAAAGTAGATGATTTTGAAGCAGTGGCAGGAAAAGGGGTTATTGGGACGGTAGATAACAAAAAAATAGCCTTGGGTAATGTGAAGCTCTTAGAACAATTCTCTATTTCAATTTCAGACGATTTAATCAAGAAGGTTGTGACTGAACAGGAACAAGGTAAAACAGTATCCTACATAAGCGTAGAAAATGAAGCCGTTGGGTACGTTACTATTTTTGATGCCATTAAAACAACAAGTCAAAATGCTATTTTAGAATTACAAAAAAGTGGTGTTGCGGTGATAATGTTAACGGGCGATAATGAAAATACGGCAAAAGCAGTCGCAGAACAGTTAAACCTAAAACAGTACAAAGCTGAATGCCTTCCAGAAGATAAACTCAACGAAATAAAAATGCTCCAACAACAAGGTAAAATTGTTGCAATGGCAGGTGATGGTATTAACGACGCACCTGCATTAGCACAATCTGACGTCGGTATTGCAATGGGTACAGGAACAGATGTTGCCATCGAAAGTGCATCCATAACATTGGTTAAAGGCGATTTACAGGGCATCGTAAAAGCTAAAAAGTTAAGTCATGCGGTTGTTAAAAATATAAAACAAAATTTGTTTTTTGCATTTGTTTACAATGTCTTTGGAGTGCCAATTGCTGCAGGTGTTTTGTACCCAGTATTTGGAATACTATTATCGCCAATGATTGCAGCTTTAGCTATGAGTTTTAGTTCTGTATCCGTGATTGCAAATGCTTTAAGATTAAGAAATATTAAAATATAAACAATGAAAAAATATATAATTTACATCGGATTGGTAGTTGTTGGATTAGTATTGGGCTGGTTTCTTTTTGGAAATTCCTCCAACGAAAAAACAGAACACAATCACTCTGAAATGGCGAAAACAAATCAAATATGGACCTGTTCTATGCATCCGCAAATTATGCTTCCTGAAGCTGGCGATTGCCCTATTTGTGGGATGGATTTAATTCCAGCTGAAACAACTGCAATGGGATTGTCCGCAGATCAGTTTAAGTTAACCGATAATGCGATGGCATTGGCAAACATCCAAACTTCTGTGGTTGGAGAATCCGTTATGGAAAACAGTGGCATTAAATTATCAGGGAAAATTGTAGAAAATGAAGAAGCCAATGCCGTTCAAGTCAGTTATTTTTCGGGAAGAATAGAAAAACTGAATGTAAATTTTACAGGAGAAAAAATACGCAAAGGACAATTATTAGCCACCGTTTATTCGCCAGAACTGTATGCCGCTCAGCAAGAATTAATCACAGCAATCTCCTTAAAAGAATCCCAACCAGCCTTATATAAAGCGGTACGAAATAAACTAAAATTATGGAAACTTTCCGATAGTCAAATCAATCAAATTGAGACGAGCAGAAAAGTTCAAGAAAATGTACCAATATACGCAACAGTGTCGGGGACGGTTTCAAAAAAACTAGTAGAACAAGGCGACTATATAAAACAAGGGCAACCGTTGTTAAAAATTTCCAATCTCAATACGGTGTGGGCAAATTTTGATGTTTATGAAAATCAAATTGATTTATTTAAAAAAGGTCAAAATATTTCTATAACAACAAACGCCTATCCTAAAAAGAAGTTTAAAGCGAAGGTTGATTTTATAGATCCCATTTTAGATGCAAACACTCGAACCGTAAAATTAAGAGCTGTTTTAAACAATACAAATAACACTTTTAAACCAGGAATGTTTGTGAAAGGGGTCCTTAAAAGAAGGGGGCTTTCTTCAATGAAAATGCTGTTAAAAATTCCTGCTTCAGCTGTTTTATGGACAGGTGTTCGATCGGTAGTGTATGTGAAATCCACTGCCAATGAACCCGTTTTTGAAATGAAAGAAATTGTATTGGGCACTAAACTCGGAGGTTATTACGAAGTTATAGAGGGGTTAAATAGTGGAGATGAAATTGTAACCAATGGTACCTTTACAGTGGATGCCGCTGCACAATTGCAAGGCAAAAAATCGATGATGAATAAAGAAGGTGGTAAAACAATGACGGGACACGAAGGACATCTTGGGATGATGGAGCCAATGTCCAGTATGGACACTCATTTCAATATGAATGAGAGAATGAAGGTGTCAAAGGAGTTTCAAAACCAGCTAAAAAAGGTATTTGATCGTTATATCACTTTAAAGAATAGTTTGATAGAAGATAATTCAGAAGAGGTTGTAAAGGACGCTAAAAAATTACTTTCAGATTTAAGTAAAGTGGATATGAAATTATTGAATATGGATGCGCACTCTAATTGGATGCCTTTAGAAAAAGCACTTAAAAAGGCCGTAAATTCAATTTCAAGTGATATCGTCGCACAAAGAAAGCAATTTAAACAGCTCTCCAAACACTTAACAACTGCGATAGAATTATTTGGAATTAACGCCGAAATATACCAACAATTTTGTCCTATGGCAGACAACAACAAGGGCGCTCATTGGTTAAGTAAAAAAGAAAAAGTAATCAATCCTTATTTTGGTCAATCCATGCTGAAATGTGGCGAAGTAAAACAAGTAATCAAATAAATAATAATTAAATTTTAACACCATGAAAAAAGTAATTTTAAGTTTGGCTGTGATTGCAGCTATCGGATTAACTAGCTTTAAAAAAGCAGCGAACAAAGAAGTAGAATCAGTAAAAACTACAGTTGTTTCCAACGAAATGCAAATGACAGACCTTAGTTTTGGCGTGCGAGGCAACTGCGGGATGTGTAAAAACACCATTGAAAAAGCAGTCAACAGCCTTGAAGGAATTTCAAATGTCAATTGGGACGTTGAAAAAAAGAAAATTGATGTTTCTTTTGATGAAACAAAAACCAATGAGATGGCAATTCATAATGCCATTGCGGCTTCGGGCTATGACACCGAAAAGGTTGCTGGAAATGAAGACGCCTACAAAGACTTGCCAGGTTGTTGCCAATATGACCATGAAATGGCAATCAATAAATCAGCGGAGTGAATTAAGAATCCGATTGCCTCTAAGTATTAATCAGAAGCTCAGTTACAAAGCCTTTACAGAGATGTAAGGGCTTTTTTGTGTTTGGATTCCCACGCCTCGTGATGACGAATAAAACCCCCTATTTTAGGAAAGCCTTGTTTTTTTTCCTATATTTAGAATTCACTAAATCAGATCTTATGCCCATAAAAAGTTTTCAAGGTGCCAGACGGGAACCCTCAAAAGAGGAAGTTAAATCGCTAAAAGTTAGTGATTATATGACTACAAATTTGATCACATTCACGCCCGACCAATCGATTGAAAGTGTGATGGAATTGTTAATTAAACATCGCATTTCTGGGGGTCCTGTTGTGAATGCTAAAAAAGAATTGATAGGCATTATTTCGGAAGGGGATTGTATAAAGCAAATCAGTGAAAGTCGCTACTACAATATGCCAATGCAAGACCAAACGATTGAAAAACACATGGCTAGAAATGTAGATACCATTGATGGAAACATGAATATTTTTGATGCCGCCAATAAATTTTTAGAAGCCAAAAGACGTCGATTTCCAATTGTGGAAAACGGCAAGTTAGTTGGGCAGATCAGCCAGAAAGACATATTGAAAGCAGCCATGCAAATGAAAGGACAAAACTGGAAATAATTCCCGGCTGTGTCGTCATTTACCTTCTCTAATTTTACCTAAAACAGTCCTATGTGGAATAGATTTCTTAATGTGTGTAGTTCAATAACGTATGAAGGCGTGTACTTCGACCTCAAATACAAGCGCAACTCCATTAGAATTCGTTTTCTGTAGAAGACCCTCTTTGTCCATTTTGAAACTTCTAAACCTTAGCAAATAAGTTGTTTTACATATTAACGTTTTTTACTTTCAAAAAACAATCTATAATATGTATATTTACACTCAAAATTTAAAAAACATAAAAATGAAAAAATCAATAATTTTACTGCTTTCACTCGTTATCCTGAGCTGTTCTCAACAACCAAGTCAAGAGTGTCAAACACTGGAAACCGCAAATGTAAATCTTGAAAAAAACATAGAAATGTATGTTTCGGTATGGGAAACCCTGTTTGAGAAAAGAGATATAGAGCTTATCAATATTGATAGTTTTGACCCTCAAGCAACCGTGGTAACAGCACAAGGAGACATTGTTGGGATCGATGCGTTTAGAGCCTATTACAATAATTATTTATCAGGATTTTCGGATGCTCAATTTGAAATCGTTGATATATTTGGACAAGGAGATAAAATGGTTAAACACTGGACGTTTAAAGGTACTCACGATGGTGAAATGTTTGGAATTCCAGCCACTAACAACAAGGTTGACATCAGTGGAACAACACTCATTTGGATGAAAGATGGAAAGATATTAAAAGAACAAGATTATTTTGACAACCATTCATTTTTAACTCAGTTAGGATTGCTGTAGTCAAATTTACCCAGCTGTGAATCCATTAGATTCAAAAAACAAATTAGAAAGCACTTATAGAAATAGAGGTGCTTTTTTGTTTAATTTATATTACTTTTGTTATGCAATTATTATTAACTTAAAACCAATTTAAAATGAAAAAATTAATCTTATTAGGACTGATCACAGTAACGTTTGCGGCTTGCAACACAACACCACAAGTAGAGGTGGCTCCAAAAGCAATTGGATATGAAATGGGCGATGACGGCGTTAAAATTCCATTGTATAGCGGCGATCTATCAAACGTAGCCATTTGGGAAACCTACATCACTGCACATAACGAGCGTGATTTGGAAACCATTAGCAGTTTAAATGCAGAAAAAGACTTTAAAGTATATGGACCAACCGGAGTGGTATTTGAAGGGTCAGAGGCGCATATAGAGTTTTTAACCACTTGGTTTGAGGCTACCAATCCAAAATGGAAAACAAGCTATCTTATTGAAAACGAATTCACCAACAAGAAAGGCGAATTACGTCAGTGGGTAACTTCTGGACATGGTGTGACTTTAACAGTCGATGGTGAAGAAGTCAAGCTTGGTCAAGTCCACGATGCACTTATTGTAGACGGAAAAATTCAAATGTTTTATGTAACAGAGCGTATCCTTGCAGAAGGTGAATAGTTAAGTAGTTTACAAAATCACATATTATATCTGAGGTCGTCTAAAAAGTAGAAAACCTGTCATTCTGAATTTATTTCAGAATCTCAAAATGTTGAAAATCAATAATTATGAGAAGCTGAAACGAGCCTGCCTAACCGTAGGCAGGTTCAGCTTGACAAGAAAAAGACTTTTCAGACAGCCTCTTTTGTAAAAATAAATTCAGCTTGACAAGAAAGAGGAATTATTACTCTTTATGTGCGCCGTCGCAGAAAGGCCCATCTTGAGTTTTTCCGCAATTGCACAGTGCAAATCGGTTGCGTTTAGCGATTGGATTTCCTTCGCCATCCAATAAAACGATGTCTTTTGCATTGGTAACCACAACTTTTCCAGAAGCCGTTACTTGAATAGTGGGTGATGTGTTTTGTTCCATGATATTATAGTTATAAGTTAATTGGTTTTTTATGAAAAAATGACGGTCTTATTATTATATACCATCACTTTGCGATCCAGATGTAATTTGATTCCCGTTGACAACACTATTTTTTCTAAATCCCGCCCTTTTGAGACCAAATCAGAAATAGAGTGGGTGTGTGATACGCGCGTCACATCTTGCTCGATAATAGGCCCAGCATCCAACTCTACAGTCACATAATGAGACGTCGCACCAATAATTTTAACCCCTCTTTTATAGGCAGAATGGTAAGGCTTCGCTCCCACAAACGCAGGAAGAAAGGAGTGGTGTATATTGATGATTTTATGTGGGTATTCATTTATGAGTTCCTCAGGAATAATTTGCATATAGCGTGCTAATACAATAAAGTCAATGTTGTGTTTAGACAAAAGGGACAAATGCTTGGCTTCTGCTTCCGGCTTGTTGTCTTTGGTCACCGGCACATGATAAAAGGGAATCCCAAAACTATCGGCAATGGGCTTTAAATCTAAATGGTTACTGACAATCAAAGGAATTTCTAAAGCCAATTCTCCCGACTTATAACGTCCTAAAATATCGTACAAACAATGTTCATATTTAGATACAAACAACGCCATTTTTGGGCGATAAGCCGCCGTGTAAAGTTCCCAACTCATGTCAAATTTAAGAGCAATTTCTTTTTGAAATTCAGCATTAAAATCTGAATTATTATAAGAGGAATCGTCAAACTCTCCTTCCAACCGCATAAAAAAAACGGACTGTTCTTGATCCACATGCTGATCGATATACACAATGTTTCCGTTTTTGGAAGCTATAAAATTGGTCACCGCCGCAATGATCCCCGATTGGTCCTTGCAATGGATGAGTATTGTAATCTTTTTCATTTGTTCACTATTAATCATTCTCTTTGGGCATCTATTTTAACACGCTCAGTTCATAAGTGTAAATTTAAGCAAAAAATAAAAGAACGAATACAAAAGAGAAGAGAGAATAGAGAAAAGAGAATAGAGAAAAGAACCCCGACTAGTCACCCTGAACTTGTTTCAGGGTCTCAGTTGAAGGAGTTGAGGTGTTTAATTTCAGTTAATTGAGATTCTGAAACAAGTTCAGAATGACAGATTTGCTATTTTCCAGACATCCTCGACAATTTTTTTTGAATAGTTTTTGTAGCTCGATCCTCAGAGTCATGATGTAGTTACTGTTTACCTCTCAGAACCCCGACTAGTCACCCTGAGCTTGTTTCAGGGTCTCAGTGCCATGTTTCTATATTTCCCCAATTTTCTTATATTTATCCACCTTAAACCTAATCTACAATGCCAAAACGTGTATATCATAACTACTGGGTTTATATTCTAACCAACAAACCAAGAGGCACTTTATATATTGGTGTAACTGGTGGGATAGACGATCGTATGGAGCGTCATATAAAAAAAGAAGGTAGCAAATTTACTGCGAAGTATAATTTAAAACGATTGGTGTATTATGAAGAGTTTCAATACATATTTGACGCGATCGCCAGAGAAAAACAATTAAAAAATTGGCATAGGGAATGGAAAATTAATTTAATAGAAAGTGAAAATCCTGATTGGGCTAATTTGTGGAAGCCCTTAGGGTTTTAATTATTAGGTTCCGAAACAAGCCTACCTTCGGTAGGTAAACTTGCCTGACCGTAGTCAGGTTCGGAATGATAAATTTTTCTAAATAGTTTTAGTGGCTCACTCTCAGAACCCCGACTTGTCACCCTGAACTTGTTTCAGGGTCTCAGTTGAAGCATTAAATTTCAGTTAATTGAGATTCTGAAACAAGTTCAGAATGACAGATTTGCTATTTTCCAGACATCCTCGACAATTTTTTTTGAATAGTTTTTGTGGCTCGATCCTCGGAGTCATGATGTAGTTACTGTTTACCTCTCAGAACCCCGACTAGTCACCCTGAACTTGTTTCAGGGTCTCAGTGTTAAATATTATACTCCGTACTATGAAAAATTTCTTTTAAAACAAACGAACTCTCCAAAACGCCAATGTTATCAATCTTAGAAAGTTTAAGCCTTACAAACTCGTGGTAAGCATCTAAACTCTGAAGGTTGATTTTTAAAAAAAAGTCCACTTTTCCAGCCATGTGATAACACTCTTGCACCTCACTTAAAGCCCTAATTTGCCGATCAAACGTATCAATAAACCCTTCATCGTGATAACGTAAAGAAACCATACAAATGGCGGTAATGGGTTGGCTTACCAATTTTTTATCTATTAAAGCAACGTATTTTTTTATGTACTTTTTTTTCTCCAGTCGTCGAATGCGTTCATAAACGGGGGATGCCGTAAGATGGAGTTCTTTGGCAATTTCCTTTGTTGTTTTTTTTGAATCTTTTTGTAAAATTCTTAATATTTTGAGATCGACCTCGTCTAGTTTTTCCATTGTACAGAAGATATTACTTTAAAATTAGTTTAAGACTGTTGTTTAAAGTAAATATAAATACAATTATTATTAATAGAAGTTAAAAACACTTATATTATTATATTTTGAAGATTTTTTAACCATTATGTACTCTTAATGTATAGTTTTGATCGGATTCAATTCTGTAATTAGATGCAAGAAAAAATATTAATAACGGGGGCTGGGGGGCAATTAGGATTTGTTCTAACATTGAAACTCCAAGAAAAGTTTGGGGTAGATCATGTCATTGCAACCGATCTTTATTCCAAGGTTGGATTTAGTGGACACTTTGAAACTTTAGATGCGACGGATTTTCAGAAATTAGAATCCATCGTCATTAAGCATAACATCACGCAAATTTATCACCTAGCAGCAATTTTATCCGCCAGTGGAGAAAAGACTCCAACCATGACTTGGGACTTAAACATGAAGACGCTTATCAACGTCTTAGAAGTTTCAAGAATTCATGAAGTCAATAAAGTTTTTTTCCCAAGCTCCATAGCAGTTTTTGGAGCAAATGCACTAAAAGACAATACCGCTCAAGATCAGTTTTTATTACCCTCCACTATTTACGGAGTGAGTAAAGCTGCTGGCGAAAATTGGGCAAATTATTACCACCAAAAATACAGATTGGACGTAAGATCGTTAAGATACCCCGGCGTGATAGGACACGAATCTTTGCCTGGTGGGGGCACCACAGATTATGCAGTTGATATATTTCACAAAGCCATTGACAACAAACCTTTTGAATGTTTTTTGAGTGCATCAACTCTGTTGCCAATGATTTATATGGACGATGCAATCCGAGCCACCATAGAACTCATGGACGCGCCTAAAGAAAACATCACAATTCGATCTTCTTATAATTTAGCAGGCATGAGTTTTAATCCAAATCAACTATTTTTGAGGATTAGAAACACATACCCTGAATTCAAAATCAATTACAAGCCAGATTTCAGACAACAGATCGCGGACACTTGGCCAAACAGCATTGACGATTCAAAAGCTGCCAATGATTGGGGTTGGAAACCTAAATACGATTTGGAAGCCATGACCGAGAGTATGATTAAAAATTTAAAATTAAAACAGTAATTTAATACAGAAAAGAACCATGTACGGAACCATTAAAAACGATTTTCAAAAGGATATTGATGCTATAAAATCAAGTGGACTTTATAAAGCTGAAAGAGTATTGACTTCAAAGCAAGGACCCGAAATAAATACCACATCGCAATCAAATGTATTAAATTTTTGTGCGAATAATTATTTAGGACTTTCGGCACATCCCAAAGTCATTCAAGCAGGTATCGATGCACTAAACACACACGGTTTTGGACTTTCGTCCGTACGATTTATTTGTGGAACTCAGGACATCCATAAAGAATTAGAAGAAAAAACAGCACACTATTTAGGCATGGAAGATTGCATTTTGTACGCTGCTGCTTTTGATGCCAACGGGGGGCTTTTTGAACCCTTGCTTGGGGCAGAAGATGCCGTGATTTCCGATGCACTAAATCATGCATCCATAATTGATGGAATCCGTCTTTGTAAAGCGAAGCGTTTTAGATATACCCATAACAATATGGAATCTCTTGAAGAACAACTCATACAAGCGTCTTCTTCTCGACGTAAATTAATTGTGACGGACGGGTCTTTTTCTATGGACGGCACCGTAGCGCAATTGGATAAAATTTGTGATTTGGCAGACAAGTACAATGCTCTCGTCATGATCGATGAGTGTCACTCAACAGGGTTTCTTGGAGCGACTGGTAGAGGCGTACACGAACATCACAACGTTATAGACCGCGTTGATATAATCACAGGGACGTATGGAAAAGCACTGGGTGGAGCTTCGGGTGGGTTTACAGCAGCTCGAAAAGAAATCGTGGATATCCTAAGACAACATTCTCGACCTTACTTATTTTCAAATACACTAGCGCCCGCCATTGTTGGAGCCACACTTCAGGTTTTAGATATGATTTCTGACTCCAATGAATTGAGAGACAAATTAGAAGCAAACACCACCTTTTTTCGCACAGAAATGACGGCGGCAGGATTTGATATTGTGCCAGGCATTCATCCCATTGTACCCATTATGTTGTATGATGCATCCTTGGCTCAAGAATTTTCGGAGAAACTCTTGGAAGAAGGCATTTATGTGATTGGTTTTTTCTTTCCAGTTGTGCCAAAAGACAAAGCTAGAATTAGAGTACAACTGTCTGCAGCGCATGAAAAACAACACATTCAAAAAGCCATCAATGCATTTATTAAAGTTGGAAAAAAATTAAAAGTTATTTAATATATTGCAATTTATTCGGGATGTGGCGCAGTCCGGTTAGCGTACACGGCTGGGGGTCGTGTGGTCGCAGGTTCAAATCCTGTCATCCCGACAAAAAATTGTAGTCTTTTTCATTTTATATAATTAACTTGCGTTTTACAAGTATAAGTTTTATCTTGTTCGCTCAACCAATTTAATTTTTTAAGATGAAAAAACAACTCCTTATTATTTTAACATTTTGTCTATCAACAGTCGTTTTTGGACAACGAAATTCTAAACAAGAATACTGGAACACATGGCGTTTTACTCCAAAAACGGATATGGTTCAGAAATTTGAATCTGCTGTAGCACTCAAAACAAAAACATTTAATTCAAGTCCTGAGTTAGGGATTTTCACTTATAAAGTTATCACAGGCCCAAACAATGGGACTTACGAAAGAGTAGAAGCCAACAAAAAACCTGCGGATTACGATGTGGACCGTTCAGTTGAAGGTGCGTATTGGGACAAAAATGTCGCTAAATACATTGCAAAGGAACAAGGTCAAAAAAGATGGCAACGTCTAAAAAATGGGTCCTATAATTTTGATCCTGAAACGGGAACTCCATCAAAATACATCACCAGAACGGTGTATGATGTAAAAGCCGATAAAATAATGCACTTTAGAAGATTTATGTCAAGAATCACTGAAATCCTGACGTTAAGAGAAATGGATGTCAATGTACTTTTCTTCAGACTTGTGAGCGGTGGAAGTAGAAATCAATTTGTAAGAGTTGTTGGCTTTTCGAGTTATGAGCGTATGATGAAATCAAGTGAAACGACTTGGGAAGAAGACTACAACAAATTATTTGGTTGGGGCTCATGGTCAGAAGACATCGCTAATTTTGACGCCTCTCTTGAAATGTATGGCGAAAAAGTAGAAACACTTCAACTCATGCCAGCGCTTTCTTCTGGAATGATGAACTAATGAAACCAATAACTTTTAAATATATAATAGAATGAAAAAATTAATTTTTACACTTTTAGTCGCAGCAACAACGGGCTTAAACGCTCAAATTATGGTTGTGAATGAAATAGAAACGGAATCTTCAGAAAATTTCTCAACTATGGTGACGCAATGGATGGCGGCCATCAAAACAACGCTAGAAATTGAGGATGCCAAGACGTACACATTTGCAGAACCAGGAACCAAAAAGATTCAGTTTCTACAATTTCACGAATCGCTGACCGAAATGGTTGCGTACAGAAATAGACAAGATGAAAATCAAGAAAAAATATGGAACACTTTACAAAGCATGGAACCACTTCCAGAAGGAACAGTGGATGCGTTTAATGATGTAACCAGCTTTAAAGAGTCCTCTGTTTGGGAATTCATGCCAGAACTAAGCACCACTCCTGAAACTTGGACCATTCTTTCCAGAGCAGAAAAAGACGAACAGTTTTACAGACGTATCCAATTTGTCAATGTGAAGATGAATGCAGACAATGCTTATGAAGATTGGAACAAAAAAATGAATGCTCTTGATAAAAAATTAGGCATCAGCTATCATTATGCGATCTTCAAATCTGTATTTGGAGCTAAGGACGCAGATTATATGGTGATGTGTATCGATAAATCTCAATTCGAATACTTTAGCAACTGGGAAAAACGTACAGAAATTAGAGAACAAAGTGCGGAGTACAAAGCATTGGTAGGCGAGCTTTCAATCAGTCAATGGTCGATAATTAGTGAGTTTACATGGAATCGTATTTTAGAATTAACATTCTAATTTACTGTATTTTATAATTTATAAGGAAGGGGCATTCCCTTCCTTTTTTTATGTCAAAAATTTGTTAAAATTGATGTATTTGTAATTAAACATAATAAGTTTGTAATTCACTCAAATCTATCAATTATGAGAGCCAACAGATCCCAATGCCCTTTGGTAAATGTTCTTGACATCGTAGGAGACAAATGGACTTTAATCATTATTAGAGACTTGTTTTTAGGAAAGAAAACATTTACTGAATTCATGAATTCTCCAGAAAAATTTGCCTCAAATATTTTGAGCAACCGCTTAGAATTTTTAATTAATCACGGACTACTAAAGGTGATTAAACTTCCATACGATAAAAAAACAAAAATTTACTACCTAACCGATAAAGGGATTGATTTGTATCCAATTCTTTATGAAATGATGTATTGGAGCAAGCGAAATTTAGACGAAGAATATGGCCCACTCGGTATTCAGTTTTTTAAAAACTCTAAAAGGGTGTCCTCGAAAACGTTTATTAAAAAAACCCAATCTAAATACACTGAGGCTAGAAATGAGTTTTTAAACGTATAAAGTTTTTTATTCGCTTCTTTTTATTAAATTGCGTTTAGCAAGTATTCATAAACCAATTTAATAAAAAACCAACATGAAAAAATTACTTTACACATTAACTTTTTGCTCAAGCTTATTTTTAACGGCGCAAACTGCAGGCGTATTTTTAGGAGAAGGTGAAGACAATGGAAAATCGTTTACAATCGGAAGCGATGCATCTGTTGAAGCCATACAAAAAACAGCGAAAGATTACAACTCCAAAGATGTTGCTGCGCTAATGACTAATTACACAAAAGAATTTTCAGAAAAAGCAATGGACTGGTCAGTAGATTGGTTGGGTTCTATGGAAACAATTACGATGGATCCTTATATGATTGTCCCTGTGAAAATGGAAGGCTCAGAAAACACAATGGTGTTAACGTGGTCTACTGAAGACAGAGATTTTAAAGACGGTTCAAAAGAAGATTTAGACCTCATGGAAATCTTTACAGTTGACAAAGACAACAAAGTGACAGCATTTTCTCAATGGGTTCAAAGGTTGGAAACAAGTAACTTTGGCTTGAACTACGGTGGGAAATTCATCGGAGACGGTACTTCAGAATGGTCTGGAAGACCTTTGGTATTTTCAAACAGAGGCGAAGTTGAAGCGATCGAAACATTAGTTGCGGCTTATAATAACAGGGACGCAGAAGCCTGTAATGCAGTCTTTGCTGAAGGCGCAGAGTTTTTGGATTCAGAAGGAAATAAAATGACGTTAAACACTGAACTTTGGGATTCTATGTTTACAAGCTTTACAGAATTGTCATGGGAAGTGAAATCAATCGTTCCATTAAAAATTCAAAATACAGATACAGAATCTGGAGTGACTGTTTTTTCAAGAGAAAGAAGAGTTCATACAGACGGTACTGTTTGGGAAAAGGAACTCGTAGAATGGTTCTATTTCAATAAAGAAGGAAAAATTGCTAGAGCAACACAATACGAAAGAAGCTTGCCAAAAGAATAAGGGATTTAATTTTTTATAAATCTTAGAAAATAAATAAAATTTTAACTTATATAAACCCAATTCACCATATAGGTTGTATGTCAGAACACCTACTTATTTCACAACCAAAATGGAAATGCACTAAACGACTCCTTTATTTTTTACGCTAAAATGTGACGTCCTGAAATAGCGTTACAAAATTAATAAATTAAAGGTAGTGATTTTTTATCACTGCCTTTTTTGTTTTTATATTGTTTTCTTTTGATTGTATTTTGTTTATGCATTTGTTTAGGCGTTAACATATAATTTGATAAATGGGGTCTAAAATCATTATATATTTTTATTGAATTTTGCACCAATTTACCTTTAGTTTCAAGGTTAGTATCGTATTTATCAATATCAAATTCCTGCTTTAAAATACCATTTACACGCTCTGCAATTGCATTTTCATAAGGGTCATATTTCTCAGTCATACTTGGTTTAATATTGTTTACATCTAGTGTTTTTTGATATTCATTTGAACAATACTGTAGTCCTCTATCAGAATGATGAATAATAGGTTCTTTCGTATAGTTTCTGTTTTTTAGTGCCATCTCTAAAGCATTTAAAGACCCTTTAACACTTAAACTATCGGACACATTATAACCCATGATTTTCTTGGAATACGCATCTGTTATTAATGATAAATAACTTGGATTCCTCCTATTTCCTATATAAGTAATATCACTTACCCAAACCTGTTCTGGACGTATAAACTCTAATTTTTTAATCTGATTTTTATGTTTTCTAAATCGATGATGAGAGTTTGTGGTAATGTGATATTTCTTTTTAGGCTTAATCAATAACCGATTTGCTCTTAGTATTTTAAATAATTTATCTCTGCCAACTCCAAGCTCTTTTAAGTCTTCTTTTAATAAATAATACAATTTCCTTGTACCAATTTTTGGCATGATAATACGTTTTGATTTCACTAATTCTATCACTTTAAAACTTAATTGAAGTTTTTCTTTGGTGGATTTAATAGATCGATAATAAACCTGTCTATGAACCCCAAGTAACTCACAGGTAGCTGTTATGCTTTGTTTGTGTTGACTCGAGAAGTCTTTTATTACTTGGGTTCTTGCTTTTTTCTGATAGGAATATTGAACTCTTTTTCTGCAATATCTATCATCATATCAAACAAAATAGCTTTCTTATCCGCTCTTTCTGCTAAATATTCCGCCCTGTTTTTTTGCTTCTCAAGCAATTTAACTTGTTGTTCTAATTCTAAAATACGTTGTTCTGGTGTTTTAGACATACCTTGTTGAATTGTATATTGATAATCAAAGTTACCATATTTTTTTAACCAATTCCGAACTGTAGAAGCTGCTTGAATTCCATACCTGTCTAAAGCACCTGTTGTGGTTAATAATCCTTGCTCAATTTCTTGTACAATTTGTAGTTTTAAGCTTAAACTGTAATCTTTCTGTGTTCGCTTTTTGTAAGTTGAACCTTGTGTTTCCATAATTAAATAGTGTTAGGTGTAACGCTATTTTAGGACGGGACAAAAAGTAAAAACAAAAGACCATTTATTTTGTCACCAAGAGTTTTCCTTAGTATAGAAAATGCTTTTGTAATATGACCTTCTACAGATTTTGTGGAAATATTTAAATAGTCTGCAATTTCTATATTGGTGAGTCCTTCATACTTACTTAATAAAAAGGTTTCCTTACATTTAGGAGGCAGGTTTTGAATTTCTTTTTTAACGAGCTTTATTAACCGCTCCAATGATTTTTCATCTTCTTCCTCCACAATGAAACTCAAGGCATCGATGTGTTTTTTTTCTAAGGCTAAAACGTTTTTTTGTTTTCTATATTGATCAATAAATTCATTGTAAACAGATTTATATAAATAGCTTTTAAAATTAAAATCATCTTTAAGTTTTTGACGTATTTTCCAAATTCTGATAAATACATTCTGAACAATATCTTCAGATAAATCATGGTCATTTGTAAGGCTAAACGCATAAAGACAAAGTTTATGATGGTAGCTGTCTATTAAAAAAGTATACGCTTTTGGCTCTCCTTTTTTTAGAGATTTCAGAAAAGAAATTTGATTTATAAAGATAGTAGGCATAATAAGGGGTATGCTATAAGTAGGTCGTTATAATTGCGAAAATATAAAAAAAATCACCAAAAAAGTAAGGGTTATTTAAAATACTTACGTCTTAGTAGTGTATTAAAGATTAAGTAATGTCCAAAAAAAGTCAAAAATTAATTATACAATTCCTTACAAAGCAAGCTTCTTTTGTTGAGTTAGAAGCGCTCTCTACATGGCTTGAAAACCCCAAAAATGAGAAGGAGTTTATAAACTACATCAAGCTTAACTATGCGATTGATTTCAATATGAAACAATTTGATGCTGCTAGATCAAAAAAAGAATTGCAGAAATTTATTAGTAAAGAACGCCGAATTCGTCAATTGCGTAAAATCCGAAACCTATCTAAATATGCGGCTCTACTCATAACCTTTTTGGGAATTGGGTATTTATATCAAAACAACTATTTTTCGACAGCACCTGAATTTGTGATCCCTTCGGATAGTATTACACTTCAATTAGAAAATGGGGGCATTAAAGTCATTCATGAAGACGATTCTAGTAAAGTACAGGATGCTCAAGGCCGTGTGATTGGTACTCAAAACGGCACACAATTAGTATATAGCAGTCCTCATGCAAAAGAAGAATTGGCATTTAATACACTAACGGTGCCTTATGGGAAACGCTTTGAACTTCAGTTATCGGATGGGACAAAGGTTCATTTGAATTCGGGTACCTCCTTAAAATACCCGGTTAAGTTCATAGAAGGAGCCAATCGTCACGTGTTTTTGGAAGGAGAAGCATTTTTTGATGTAACGTCAAATAAGCAGGCTCCATTTGTTGTGAACGCTGAGGATTTAAATGTAGAAGTCTTTGGAACGGCGTTTAATGTGTCGGCATATCCAGAAGATTCCTCTACGGATGTTGTTTTGGTCGAAGGATCTGTGGCGCTTTATAATGAAAATAAAACGTTAAAAGAGGGCATTACTATTGTGCCTGGAACAAAGGGTTCTCTTATAAAAAAACAAAGCAATATTACTACCGAAAAAGTAGATACAGAGCTTTATACACAATGGATGAAGGGCGGTTTGATTTTTAGAAATAGCAGTTTTGAAACGATTTCTAAAAAACTGGAGCGTCATTATAACGTGAAAATAATAAACACAAATGAACAACTCAATAAAGAGGTTTTTAATGCAAGCTTCAATGAAGATACTATAGAAGTGATCTTGATTTATTTCCAAAACAGTTACAATCTCGAATATAAAATAGAAAAAAATACCATTTATATAGATTAAACTTAAACTAAAAAAGATGAAACATCCATGTAACCGATAAAAAACAATAAATATAAACAGATGAAATAAAAACAAAAAACCTCAATCTAAAACAACAAAATCACTTTGTCTTCTTGAAAAATAGAATAAAAAAACCGGAAAATGCTGTAACATTCCCCGGTATTTATAAGTGATCAACTAAAATCAGTCATTCACTATTTAAACACTTTAAAAATATGAAAAAACTTCATGAAATGAAAGGTAAATCTCTACCTTTTATAAAATTTGATTTAAAAATGAAATTAACAACCCTTTTTGTCTTCGCTACATTTTTTAGTATGCTTGCAAGCAATACAGGGTATTCCCAGACACTCACTTTAAATGAAGAAAACACTTCGATAGTTAAAGTAATTGACAAAATTGAAGCTATGTCAGAGTACAAATTTATTTACAACACTAAATTTGTTGATTTAAATCGGATAGTTTCAATACAACTAAAAGATGCAAGTATTGAAACAGTACTTAGCAGCTTATTTAATAATACATCCACAGCCTATCAAATATTAAGAGAAACACAAATCATTCTTAAACATAAAATGGTTATTGATAAAAGCGATCATTTGGATATGCCTTTGACGACTATCAAGAAACAGCAAAATCAAATTAGCGGAACGATAACCGACGATACAGGCCAACCTTTACCGGGCGCTACCATTATAATAAAAGGAACTTCTACAGGGACTACAACCGATTTTGATGGCAAGTTCATCTTACAAATAGACGACGAAGATGCCGTACTTTTAGTGTCTTATATTGGTTTTACGACTCAGGAAATAACTGTAAACGGTCAAACTGAAATAAACATTCAATTAGTAGCGGATTCTGCATTGGATGAGGTTATTTTAATCGGATACGGAAGTGTTGCAAAAAAAGAATTAACAGGTGCTGTTGCCACTGCAGGTAACATTGAAGACCGTGCGGTTACCAATGTACAAGAAGCACTGCAAGGAAACGTGTCAGGAGTTACGGTCTTAGCCGACGGCGGAGATCCCACAAGCACACCAACAATTAAAATTAGAGGACTGGGAACCTCTTCAGCAGAAAAACCGTTGTGGATCGTTGATGGTGTCCCTTATTATGGAGGCCCCATCAACCCATTTGATATTGAGTCACTCACCGTCTTAAAAGATGCAGCCTCTGCCTCAATATATGGAGTTCGTGCAGCAGCAGGCGTCATTTTAGTGACGACTAAAAAAGGAAAGCAAGGGAAGATTCAAGTCGATTTTGGAGCCTTTACGGGCGTTCAAAGCGTGTATGAGAAACCTGTAGCATTAAATGCACAACAATATACCGACATGTATAATATTGCGTACGATAATTCTGGAATCCCACGATTAGATTATTTTAATGGCAACACTAACCCTGACAGATTGATGCAAAGAACCAATTGGGTTGACGAGATTTTTAGAAGTGGAATTATTCAAAACTATGACATTGGATTGCGTGGTGGTTCAGAAAAGTATTCCTTTTCATCTTCTTTAGGATACAACAAAAAAGAAGGAATTCTTATCAATACCTATGCCGACCGTATAAGTTTCCGATACAACTCCGCCATTAAGTTAAGTGATAAAATTAAAATCGGCGAAAACTTCTCCTACACCCTTACCAATGGCCAATCTGCATTTACAGGGACGCAAACAGCAGATGGAGGAACTAATTACAACGGTGTTATTGCGGCGGCAATCAAAGCACCACCCTTTGTGCCGGTGTATAACTCAGAGGGCGTTTACAGCGATGTTTCGGACGGACAAAACGGAGACGTGATTCACCCTCTAGGCACCTTAGAACGTATTAATATAGACAATCCAGAAAGAAATACGTTTGGAAATCTTTTCTTGGAATATAAACCAACAGAAAAACTTACTCTAAAATCGAGTTATGCGATCAATTACTCTGATGAATTTTATAAAGAATTTGACCCTCGTGTAGCAGAAGCTTCAAAGTTGAGCAAGACCACCAACACCTTAACTCAAATTCAGGCCAATGAAATAAATTGGTCTTGGGAAAACACATTAAATTATACAACCAAATTTAATGATGCACATGCGTTTCAGTTATTAGGAGGCTACTCCTTACAACACCAAGAGCGAGAATTAAATGGGATTGTAGCTGAGGGTTTTGAAAATGAGGATCCAAAATTTTTATTCTTACCATTGGCGGAGGAGATCAAAGATATAACCTATTCATTTTTCGAAAATAACTTGATTTCATTTTTTTCAAGAGTACTTTACGATTATGATAAAAAATATTTCTTTTCTGCCAGTATTCGAAGAGATGGCTCCTCAAAGTTAGCTCAAGACAGACGTTGGGAAAATTTTCCATCTGTTGCAGTTGGGTGGGCACTCTCTGAAGAAGACTTTTTTAAATCTGACTTTGCAAGCAATTTAAAGTTAAGAGCCAGTTGGGGGCGGGTAGGTAATATTGAAAGCTTATCGTCTTATCCAACAAATTTACCATTATCAGATGAAAATATAATCCTAGGATTAAATGGATATCAAACAGGCATTGTCCTTGATGGGCGTTCCAATCCTAACATCAATTGGGAAATTTCGGAAACGACAAACTTTGGTTTGGATTTTACTTCTGAAAATAATAAATGGAATTTAACAGCAGATTATTTTATTAAAGACACAAATAGATGGCTTAACCGAACGCCTGTGAGTTCCTTAGAGGGAATTGGGACTTCTCCATTTGTGAACTCTGGGAAAATCCGAAATAATGGTTTGGAACTTGCTTTAGGGTACAATAAAAATGAAGGGGATTTCACCTACAATGTTTCAGGGAATGTATCCTTTATCAAAAATGAAGTTCTTGAATTAGCACCTAAGTTTGACATTATTGTGGACGATATTACGCAAGTCGCAGCTCTTTATCCACTTGCAAATGCAGTGGGTCAACCTCTTTTTTCTTATTATTTAATTGAATCAGATGGTTTATTAAGAACCGATGCAGCAGTAACTGACGCAAGGGCTAATGGACAACCCAATGCCCAATTAGGAGACCTTCGTTTTATAGATAAAAATAAAGATGGTGTGATAGACGATGACGATCGAGTTTTTAAAGGGAGCGCATTTCCAACCGTGTCTTATGGATTAAACTTTTCGGCAAATTACAAGAAATTAGACTTTTCGTTATTTTTACAAGGCACAAAAGGTGGTGTGGCATATAATGGCTATAAAGCATTAGGAATCTATCCCGTGAATACATCAGTTTCTGGAGCTAATCTGTTAGATATGGCCTTAGACACTTGGCATCCAGGAAATCCAAACGCTTCCAATCCAAGATTATCAATCGATGATCCCAATAAAAACCTCCAAGCCTCTGACTTTTGGTTAGAGGATACAGATTATCTGCGTTTGAAAAACCTATCTATCGGCTACACCTTGCCAGAAAGCCCTTATTTTCAAAAATTACGAATCTATGTTACGGGACAAAACGTACTGACTTGGACAGACTATTCTGGTTTAGATCCAGAAGTTTCCAACCGTGGGGTTGATGGCGGACAGTACCCTGTTGCCAGAACATTTACTTTAGGATTTAATCTAACTTTAAAATAAAACAACATGAAAAAAATTAAATATTTATTAAGTCTCATAACGCTTGTTGTATTGTTTACGAGCAGCTGTTCAGAAGAATTTTTAGAAGTTGAACCAAAAGGTGCCCAAACGGCAGCTACTTTTTTCAAAACAGAAACGGACGTTACTAGAGCGATCAATGCCTTGTATTTAATGAATGATTTTCAAGGCATTTATGGCAGGGGAATGTTTTTATATTCTTTAATCGCAAGTGATGATTTTGTGGTTGGAAAATCCAAAGCCCAAATTGAAGATATAAAAAACTTTGTGACTACGGGATCAGGCTCCTACACTAGAGATATTTGGTCAAAACATTATCAAGTGATAAAAAGAGCAAATGACATTATTAATAATGTCCCTGGTATTGAAGGCGTTTCAGATGAGGTAAAGAATTTAGCTTTAGGAAATGCACATTTCATGCGTGGCTTGGCATATTATCAGTTAGGTATAGTTTATGGAGACGATCGGGCAGGGATTCCTATTGTTGATGAATTTACAACGGATTTTTATATTTCCAGACCTGAAAGCGTAACAGTTACTTATGAATTTGCCGCTAAAGACTTCACCAAAGCTGCTGCATTATTGCCATTATTTAGTGAGCTTTTACCTTCGAATTATGGGACAGCCCATAAAAATGCAGCCTATTCCTATTTAGCAGCCGCACATTTGCACAATGCTGAATTTGACAGTGATTCTTGGCAGAAAGTAATTGATGCTTGTAATGCTGTGACCGCTACCCAAGATGTATTGGAACCTAATTATGAAGACATTTTTAAAATTTCCAACAATTGGGGGATAGAGTACATCTGGTCTATTTCAAGCAACACTACTGGAGGGAGTATTTTACCAGGAGCTTCTTTAGAGAATAAGGGTTGGGGTAAATACAATGGATGGGGCTATTTTGCACCAACGCTTGATTTGTACGAGTCGTACCAAGTTGGAGACTTAAGAAGAGATGCAACCTTATTGGCTTTTGCAAATGAGTTTGTGTTCTTTGGAGAAACTAGAAAATATTGGTCTACTAGGAGTCTAACAGGATTCCAACTTAAAAAGTATATGGAGCCTTACAGCTATCCTGATGGAATACATCTGAATGGTAATGGAGATCATCCAACAACGGACTTAAATCCATCCTTGATGCGTTTAGCAACAGTACTTCTAATGCGGGCTGAAGCCAAAATCATGCTTGGTCAAAACGGAGATCCAGACTTAAACAGAGTCAGGGTTCGGGCGGGTCTTTCCCCTATAACAGGAGCAACGCTTGAACATGTTAAATACGAACGCAGAGCTGAATTTGCTGGAGAGGGTGTAGATGGTCGTTTTTACGACTTATGCCGCTGGGGAGATGTCGCTGAGATTAAGAAAGCATTGAGCGGCAGACAACATGACGACAAAGAAGATCCTGACTCTGGATTTAGTATAATAGAAGTTTGGTCAGAACGAAGTAATTTTGATTTAGTGAAACATCGTGTATGGCCCATTCCTCCGAATGTTATTGATAGCAGCTTAGGTCTTATAAAACAAAACGAAAGATAATTCTTTACATTATTTATCAGGGTTTAAATTAGTCAAAATCAATTCATGATTTGATAAGTGCATTCTTAATAGAATGCACTTATTTTATTTTGAATTAAGAAATAACATCTCTCATTCATTTTAACGAGTTTCAGAACTTATTTTAATTTTTTTAAAAAATCAATATGAACTTCTCCAAATTCCCACCTTTATCACAAGTACTTCCTTCAAAAGATAAAATACCAGAACATCTTGTTTCTAAAAAATATAAACATTGGAGGTGGCGCATGTTTATTGGGATGTATATAGGGTACACTATTTTTTATTTCACACGGAAAAACATATCTCCTGCATTGCCTTTAATTAGCGAAAAACTAGATATTGACATTATTCAATTAGGGATATTAAGCAGTGTTTTTTATGTGGTTTATGGTATTGGAAAGTTCATTAGTGGACTCTTAGCAGACAGAGCAAATATCAGAATGTTTATGGCCATTGGGCTTTTTCTAGCATCCCTCATACATTTGTTTATTGGATTTTTAGATAGTTTATATCTAATTGTTTTCTTTTGGGGACTCAATGGAGCCTTTCAATCCATGGGGTTTCCGCCAATTGCGAAAGGTTTAGTCCACTGGTTTTCACCACGAGAAAGAGCAACGAAATGGACTATCTTATCCTCTTCACATACGGCAGGTACCTTTGGAATTGGACTCCTAGTTGCTGGAATTATCAACCTGTACAACAAAGGAGTTGTAGGCTGGGAAGCTGTTTTCTATGTACCAGGCATTATAGGGTGTTTAACCGCTATATTTTTGTTTATTACATTGCGGGATCGTCCTGTTTCCTTAGGGTTGCCTCCAATTGAAGACCATAAGAACGAGAGACCCATAGTAGAGTTGATCGAAAAATCAAAATCGCATTGGGAGCTATTAAAAAAACATATTTTTACCAATAAATATATTTGGCTGTTAAGTTTGGCCAACATGTTCATTTATATCATTCGTTTTGGAACTTTAGACTGGGCAACAATATTCTTGTATGATATAAAAGGGATTGATCAGGTACAAGTAGCCATTTTTTGGACATTAATGCCTTTGGCAGGAATCCCAGGAGGCATAGTAGCAGGTTATTTGGCCGATAAATTTTGGAATGGACGCTGTGTTCCTATTAACGTTATTTACCTTGTGTTGTTAACATTTAGCATCGTTGTTTTTTATTTTTATTCAGGACCTAATAACATTATTCTAACGGGGGTCTTTTTGTTGCTAATTGGCTTCCTCATCGATGGACCTCAAAACTTAATAAGTGGGGTGCAAGCCTCCAGAGTCACAGTCAAACAGGCCATTTCTGCAGCCTGCGGAATGACAGGTTTTTTCGGTTACGTAGGGGCTACCTTTTCAGGAATAGGATTGGCTTACATAACGGAATCTTTTGGGTGGATGGCGATGTATGGAGTCTGTGCATTATCATCAGTTCTGTGTTTGATTTTAGTACTAATGACTTACAAAAAAGAAAAGGGGCATTCATAATCACGTAAATCGATTCGTTTCAAACTTAAAAACTCTAGTTTTAAAATACAAAGCCCAACCCTAAACAGTTGGGTTTTTTTGTGCTCTACTAATGAATTTGAATATTAACATTTACTTATTAGACAGTAATTTAATTTTTTCATTAAATTGCACATTAAAATCCTACTAAAATTATGAAAAAGCTCGCAACACTTTTATTGTTTTTAATCAGTTTTTCTGGGTTCTCTCAGATCATAAATTCTGTCAAATGGGAATTTGGCTCGGAGAAAATTTCAGAAACAGAGTACGATCTTATATTCGTAGCTAAGATTGAATCCCATTGGGCACTTTACTCACAATTTGTAGAAGAGGGGGGGCCTTTACCAACCGTTTTTTCATTTCAACCAGCTCCTGGTTTTGAGCTCATTGAAAAGGTGAAGGAATTAGAGGCAAACAAAGTGACGCAACACGACCCTGTGTTTGACATGATCGTTTCAAAATATTATGACAAAGCCATTTTTAAGCAACGCATCAACGTAAAATCTCCCGAATTTAGTATCAGTGGGAATATTGATTTCATGACCTGCGACGACACACAATGCACCTATTTACCAGACAATCCATTTACATTTAACTATTCTGCTGAAGCTGGTTTTGTAATTGTAGGAGGGACGCCAGTATCCGATTCGGAAGTTTCTGAGAATGCCGATCAGATTTTATATGGAATGTCGATCGACTCCATCTCAAAAGCTTTGGTGAAATGTAGTACACAATTGACCTCGCTATCGCAAGATATCAAAGCGTCCAACAACTCCCTCTGGAAGATTTTTGGATTGGGTTTCCTTGGCGGATTATTAGCGCTTTTAACCCCTTGTGTGTTTCCAATGATTCCTTTAACCGTCAGCTTTTTCACCAAAAAAGGGGGGGATGGCACTCAAAAAGGCGGCGTCTCCAAAGCTATCTTATATGGTTTTTTCATCGTGTTGGTTTACCTCGCACTCAGTATTCCGTTTCACTTATTAGACTCTGTCAACCCCGATATTTTAAATGAAATCTCCACCAATGTGTGGTTAAATGTCATTTTCTTTGTCATCTTTATATTTTTCGCCTTTTCATTTTTTGGCTATTACGAATTAACCTTGCCATCCACTTGGACAAATTCCACGAGCAAAGGCGAAGGAATTGGTGGGATCTTAGGTGTCTTTTTTATGGCGTTGACCTTATCAATTGTGTCCTTTTCATGTACAGGCCCTATTCTTGGTTCCTTGCTTGCAGGCTCCCTTTCGGCAGATGGTGGCGCTTGGCAACTGACCGCTGGAATGGCAGGTTTTGGGGTGGCACTAGGGTTGCCCTTTGCATTATTTGCGATGTTTCCAAACATGCTAAAAGCCCTTCCAAAATCTGGAGGATGGCTCAATACAACCAAAGTTATTTTAGGATTTTTAGAACTCGCCTTGGCCTTTAAATTTCTCTCCAACGCCGATTTAGTAAAACACTGGGGACTCCTTAAAATTGAAGTCTTTTTAGGGATTTGGATTGTTGTGTTTGCAGGATTGGCACTCTATATTTTAGGAAAATTAAAATTCCCACACGATTCTCCATTAAAAAAACTATCCTTTTTCAGAATCGCTTCTGGAGTCTTGGTTTTTGCTTTTGTGGTCTATTTAGGATCCGGGTTTAGGGTCAATAAAGAAACGCAAACATTCACACCACTCACATTATTAAGTGGACTGGCACCGCCAGTTGGTTACAGCTTTTTGTATCCAAACGACTGTCCTAATAACTTTGAATGCTTCAAAGATTTAAAAGAAGGTGTTGCTTACGCTCAAAAAGTTAACAAACCCATCTTACTTGATTTCACCGGATATGCCTGTGTAAACTGCCGTAAAATGGAAGAACATATTTGGCCAAAAGCCTCTATCAAGCCTTACTTTGAAAATGACTATGTATTGATTTCTCTTTATGTAGATGATAAAAAAGAATTGCCAGAAGATCAAAAATTAACGGTCGAACGTCTTGGAGGCGGCACACGTGTTTTAGAAAATTACGGTCATAAATGGGCGCATTTTCAAACACAGTTTTTCCAATCCAATTCTCAACCCTACTACGTGTTACTAGATTCGAATGGGAAACAGGTGTTAAACGAGCCAGTTGGCTACACGCCAGATGAAGAAGATTACAAAGCCTTTTTGGATTGCGGACTTGAGGTTTTTGAAACGCTTTAATAGATTAGTTTAAATCAAAACATTAATTTTTAGTAACTTTGAAATAAATTTAACAACGAACCAATGCTAGACAGCTTTTTTAAATTTTTAGAATTAGGACTTTATCATATTGTAAGCTTCAAAGGCTATGACCATATTTTATTTTTAGTGGTCTTATCGATCCCCTATCTTTTTAAAGACTGGAAACGCTTGCTGTTATTAATATCCTCTTTTACCTTAGGGCACACGCTTAGTTTGTTGTTAGGAGTTTATGACATCATAAACTTAAAGAGCAATGTGATCGAGTGGTTGATTCCGTTTACCATCATTATCATGGCACTTTATAATGTGTTTACCGCCGGGAAAGCATCTAAACAATCCAACCCGATCATTATATTTAGTCTTGTTTTATTTTTTGGATTCATTCACGGTTTAGGGTTTGCCAACGCTTTTGAATCGATGGTAACTGCGAATGAAAGCACCTTATTATCCGTATTGGAATTTGCATTAGGAATTGAGATTGGACAATTTGTAATTGTCTTCTGTATCTTGTTTTTCGGATTCTTAGGACAAACTATATTTAGATTCTCTGTTCGGGATTGGGTGATGGTTCTTTCGGCCGTTGTGATTGGTCTTATGCTCCCTTTGATTTTTAACAGTCCCCTTTTTTCTTAAGTAAATAATCACCCCTTTTTATGACCACACAAAAGCAACTTAAATACGACAAAGCTTATCTTAGAATGGCTTCTGAATGGGGAAAATTGTCGTACTGTAAACGCAAACAAGTAGGCGCGATAATTGTCAAAGATCGCATGATTATTTCTGACGGCTATAATGGAACCCCTACGGGTTTTGAAAATTTTTGTGAAGACGAAGAAGGCTACACCAAATGGTATGTTTTGCATGCAGAAGCCAATGCCATTTTAAAGGTCGCTGCCTCCACACAATCGTGTCATGGTTCCACCTTATACATTACCTTATCACCTTGTCAAAGTTGCAGTAAATTAATTCATCAAGCGGGGATTACTCGAGTGGTTTATAGCCAAGCCTATAAAGACCTTTCGGGAGTTGAGTTTCTTGAAAAAGCAGGCATTCAAGTTGAATTACTAACCCTGTAATTTGATGTCCTTAAATCAAAAACACCTACCATTTTTTGTTGCAGTTCTTTTGGCGATAGGCATTTATATCGGCTCAAAATTAAGCACTAACATCCCAAGTCCTTTTGCAAGCACTAAAAACATCAGCAAACAAAAATTAAATCGACTCATTGATTATTTAGAATATGAGTATGTTGATCCTGTGGATACAGACAGCATTGTGGAAGGTTTTATTGAGACCGTTTTACAGAATCTCGATCCACATTCTTCATACATTCCAAAACAAGATTTAGCCTCGGTTACTGAAAACATGAAAGGCGACTTTATTGGGATTGGTGTCCGTTTTTATAATTATAAAGACACCATCACAGTCATTCGACCTATTGAGGGCGGGCCGAGTTTTCGTGCTGGGATTCTGGCAGGCGATCGTATTTTAATGGCAGATGATGACACAATTCACGGTCAGAATTGGGGTCAAGACAAAGTCATCGATAGACTTCGAGGTGAAAAAAATTCTAAAGTTCAATTAACAATCAAACGTGCAGGTGTTGATAGTTTATTGAGTTTCGAAATCATTCGCGCCGAAGTGCCCATCAAAAGTGTGGTCGCTTCTTATATGATCAATCCAACGCTTGGCTATATTAAAATTAATCGGTTTGCTGAAAGCACCTATTTAGAATTTGAAAAAACAGTTGAGGATTTACTTTCTAAAGGCGCCTCAAATTTAGTATTGGATTTGCGGGACAATCCAGGGGGGTTTTTACAAATCGCCGAACAAATTGCGGATGAATTTTTAGAAGATGGAAAACTCATTTTATTTACGAAAAACAAAACCAATGAAACTGTTGAAAGTTTTGCGACCTCAAAAGGACGTTTTGAACAGGCTGAGGTGTATGTGCTGATCAATGAAAATTCTGCGTCTGCCAGCGAGATTGTTGCAGGGGCACTTCAAGACAATGACAAAGGTACTATTGTTGGGCGCCGTTCTTTCGGAAAAGGATTGGTTCAACAAGAAATGGATTTGGGCGACGGCAGTGCCATCCGGTTGACGACCTCTAGATATTACACCCCAACAGGGCGTTCTATACAGCGGTCGTATGCCAAGGGTTCAGAATCTTATTACGACGACTACTATGAGCGCATAGACGACAGAGCGGTGGATACACTGCAATCAAAAGGGATCGCCGACAGTCTTCAATTTACAACTCCCAAAGGGAAAATCGTATATGGTGGTGGTGGAATTATTCCAGATGTTTATGTGCCTTATGATGTAAATTTTAATAACGACATTGTCGAATTCTTAAAAACTACGGGCGTTATGGACTTTTTTGTCTTTGAACATTTAGACGGTCAGCGTGCGCAGTATTCAGAACCTTCGGAGGTGGAATTTTCAAACAGCTTCGAAATTTCGGAGGCGATTTATCAGCAATTTGTAGCCTATTTTACAGAGACTACAAAACTAGAAAATGATGCGTTCGACATTTATAAAAGTTCTATAAAAACGCTTTTGAAATCTGCTTTCGCAAAACAACTTTTTGGAGACAATACAGCCGCAAAAATTTTGAGCTCATTTGATCCCATGTTGCAAAAAGTAAACGATTTAGAAGCCCTAATTGTAAATTAAGACTTTTCTTTTACCGTACGATCTATCTTTTTAACAATCCTCCATATTGTGAATAACAGAATGGCGCATCCACCTGCCAATGCGGTGATGATGGCTGTATAACTTTCCTTTTCAAAGGGCGCATCAAAGTTTATTTTTGTGAGGTTGAATGCAATAATCCCAAGAGCCACTACCGATAATAAATAAGTTAAGATTCGCATATTATAATAAAAATTTAATATTAGAAGTAAATAGTTTTACGGCAATTGCCAAGAGGACAACGCCAAACACTTTTCGTATGATATCGATCCCATTTTGTCCAATAAACCGTTCGATTCGATTCGAGGTTTTAAGGACGATAAAAATCACAACCACATTCACGATGACTGCAACGATGATGTTTTCTGTGTGAAATTCAGATTTTAAAGACAGCAGGGTTGTGAGGCTTCCAGGCCCTGCAATCAATGGAAATGCCAATGGAAACACGGAAGCGTTCATACTGGTACCTTCTTCTTGTTTATAGAGGGTAATTCCTAGGATCATTTCGAGGGCAATAAAAAATAATATGAACGCACCCGCAACTGCAAATGAATGCACATCAATACCAATAAGATTTAGGATACTGTCACCCAAAAACAAAAAGATGATCATAATAATGCCCGCAATAACCGAGGCCTTTTCACTTTGAATATGCCCAGCTTTCTTGCGCAAGTCAATAATAATAGGGATGTTTCCCACAATGTCAATCACCGCGAAAAGCACCATAAATGCCGTTAAAACTTCTTTAAAATTGAAATTCATGATTACAAATTATTTTTATGCAAAGGTCGAATAAATAATTATAATCACAAGTTTATTTTGAGCGATTATTTAGGCTTAAAATGTTCACAATTAACAGTATATTTGGCGCATGTTTCAAATAGGAAAAACCATTGTGTCCGAAGACATTATTGAGAAAGATTTTTTATGCAACCTGAGCGCTTGTAAAGGGGCCTGTTGTGTAGATGGTGATGCAGGTGCGCCGCTAGAAGCTGCCGAGGCAACGATACTAGAAAACATCTATCCCATTATAAAGCCCTACCTTAGAAAAGAGAGTATCGATGCGATTGAAGCGCAAGGCACCCATGTGGTCACCGAAGAGGGGGAACTAGAAACCCCTTTAATTAACGGAGCCGATTGTGCCTATGTGATTTTTGATGATAAAAACACCGCTTTATGTGCTATTGAAGAAGCTTACAATCAAGGAGAAGTCGATTGGAAAAAACCAGTGTCCTGTCATTTATATCCAGTGCGTATCAAAGACTACAGTGAGTTTTCTGCCGTCAATTATGACAATTGGGAGATCTGTGATGCCGCTTGTACCTTAGGTAAAGAACTACAAGTGCCCGTCTATAAATTTGTCAAAGAAGCCTTGATTCGAAAATTTGGAGCCGATTGGTACGCCGAATTAGAACAAGTCGCTGCCAAACACAGTCAAAAATAGTATTAGCGCAGTGCTTAAGGTGGTGGTGCAAAATCCATCCTCTTTTCAAATATTTTTATCAATTTTATTAAACGAAGTGTTTTTAATTCAACTTACTGCTTAATATTTCTGTAAGAGAGAGGGTCGAGTTAAGCATCTCTAAACAAGTATTTTACCTTTTTAATCTTAAATTATTTTTGTAGGAAAAAAGCTACTCGTTGTTAAAAACTCATAGGCAATGTTTATAAAAATGGCTTTCATTTAAGGCAACTATTTTGAACCTTTGTTAACCGCTCAAACGCGTATTTTTTTTTTAACCCAGAATTTTAATTTAGATGTCACAAGTAGAACCGATTTTACAAGAAAACAAAGACCGATTTGTCATTTTTCCAATCCAACACCATGATATATGGGAATGGTATAAAAAATCAGAAGCAAGTTTTTGGACGGCTGAAGAAATTGATTTACATCAAGATTTAACGGACTGGGCGACGAAGCTGAATGACGATGAGCGTTATTTTATCAAGCATATATTGGCATTTTTCGCAGCGAGTGACGGGATTGTAAATGAAAATTTAGCAGAAAATTTTGTAAACGAAGTGCAATACAGTGAAGCAAAATTCTTCTACGGATTCCAAATCATGATGGAAAATATTCATAGTGAAACCTATTCTCTATTAATAGATACCTATGTAAAGGATGAGGTTGAAAAAGACAAATTATTCAATGCGATCGATAATTTTCCAGCTATTAAGAAAAAAGCAGATTGGGCTCTTAAGTGGATAGAGTCTCCAAGTTTTGCAGAGCGTTTGATTGCATTTGCAGCCGTGGAAGGGATTTTCTTTTCAGGCGCATTTTGTTCAATTTTCTGGTTAAAGAAACGTGGCTTGATGCCGGGATTGACGTTCTCAAATGAGTTGATTTCTAGAGATGAAGGCGTGCATGCAGACTTTGCAGTCCACCTCCACAACAAACACCTTATCAATAAAGTTCCTAAAGAGCGCATCAGAGAAATCTTATTGGACGCTTTAACGATTGAAAGAGAATTTATTACTGAATCTCTACCAGCAAGTTTGATTGGTATGAATTCAAAATTGATGTCTCAGTATTTAGAATTTGTAACCGATCGCTTATTACAAGAATTAGATTGCGAAAAAGAATACAACACATCAAACCCATTTGATTTTATGGACATGATTTCGCTTCAAGGAAAAACAAATTTCTTTGAAAAAAGAGTGGCTGAATATCAAAAGGCGGGGGTCCTCAACAAAGAAGAAGAGGGTGCCGATAAATACAGTTTCGATTCTGAATTCTAGAACAACACCTAGAAGAAGAACTTAAAACGAATTATACAATTCGTTTTTCATAAATCAACCTTTTGGTTTTCTTAAATGGCAACCAAACACAAAAAACAACTAAGTATTTGAGGCAACTCCAATACGTCTAGGCTAACTAACTAACCGCTTTTTTGAAGCAGTATCAAAAAAGCAAAAAAGACTAAAAAAAATGTATGTACTAAAAAGAGACGGCAGAAAAGAAGAAATCATGTTTGACAAAATCACAGCAAGAGTTAGAAAACTCTGTTATGGTTTAAATGAATTGGTCGATCCTTTAAAAGTTGCCATGCGCGTTATTGAAGGGCTGTATGACGGTGTGACGACCAGTGAATTGGACAATCTTGCCGCAGAAGTAGCCGCAACAATGACCACGGCACACCCTGATTATGCAAGACTTGCAGCGCGGGTATCTGTTTCTAACTTACATAAAAACACAAAAAAGACTTTTAGCGAAGTCATGCACGATTTATATACCTATGTCAACCCAAGAACAGGAAAAGATGCCCCTTTATTATCTGATGAGGTTTACAACGTAATTATAGAAAACAAAGAAAAATTAGATTCTACAATTATATACAATAGAGATTTTGGATACGATTACTTTGGGTTTAAAACCTTAGAGCGTTCCTATCTTTTAAAGTTAAATGGTATCATTGCAGAACGCCCTCAACACATGTTGATGCGTGTTTCTATTGGGATACATTTAAACGATTTGGATTCTGCCATCGAAACTTACGAATTGATGTCCAAAAAGTTTTTCACCCATGCAACGCCTACCTTATTTAACTCAGGGACTCCAAAACCACAAATGTCGTCTTGCTTTTTATTAACTGCAAAAGACGATAGTATTGATGGGATTTATGACACTCTAAAACAAACGGCTAAAATCTCACAATCTGCTGGAGGTATTGGTTTGGCAATGCACAACATTAGAGCGACTGGAAGTTATATTGCGGGGACCAATGGTACCAGTAACGGAATTGTTCCAATGCTGCGTGTTTTTAATGACACGGCACGTTACGTCGATCAAGGTGGTGGAAAACGAAAAGGAAGTTTTGCGATTTACCTAGAGCCATGGCATGCTGATATTTTTGATTTTCTTGATTTAAAGAAAAATCACGGGAAAGAAGAAATGCGTGCAAGAGATTTATTCTATGCCATGTGGATTCCAGATTTATTTATGAAGCGTGTGCAAGAAGATTCGTTTTGGACCTTAATGTGTCCGAACGAGTGCCCTGGATTGCCAGACGTTCACAGTGAAGAATTCGAAACACTTTACCTGAAATATGAAGAATTAGGCAAAGGACGTAAAACCATAAAAGCAAGAGAGCTTTGGGAGAAAATCACCGAATCTCAGATAGAAACAGGAACGCCTTATATGCTTTATAAAGATGCGGCCAACAGTAAATCAAACCAAAAAAACTTAGGAACGATTCGTTCGTCCAACCTTTGTACAGAAATTATTGAGTACACTTCACCAGATGAAGTGGCTGTTTGTAACCTTGCGTCCATTGCGTTGCCAATGTTTATCAAAGATGGCAAATTTGATCATCAAGAATTATATACAATCACCAAACGTGTGACGCGAAATCTAAACAAAGTGATCGACCGAAATTATTACCCAGTAGTTGAAGCCGAAAATTCAAATATGAGACACCGTCCAATTGGAATCGGTGTGCAAGGATTGGCAGATACGTTTATCAAACTGAGAATGCCTTTTACAAGTGACGAAGCAAAACAATTGAATCAAGATATTTTTGAAACAATTTACTATGCCGCCGTGACTGCTTCTATGGAAGAAGCGACCGAAGACGGGCCGTATCAAACTTATGAAGGTTCTCCAATTAGTGAAGGAAAATTCCAACACAATTTATGGGGTCTTAAAGATGAAGATTTAAGCGGTCTTTGGGATTGGGGAACATTGCGCAAGCAAGTACTAGAAAATGGGGTGCGTAACTCTCTTTTAGTGGCACCAATGCCAACGGCAAGTACCTCTCAAATTCTTGGAAACAACGAATGTTTTGAGCCTTACACTTCAAACATCTATACCCGTCGCGTACTGTCTGGAGAATTCATTGTGGTTAACAAGCACCTTTTGGAAGACTTAGTGGAACTAGGACTGTGGAACGAAGGTTTAAAGCAGGATATCATGCGTGCGAACGGATCCATACAACATGTGGATGTGATTCCACAAGACATTAAAGAATTGTATAAAACGGTTTGGGAATTGAGCATGAAAGATATTATTGACATGTCGCGTCAGCGTGGTTACTTTATCGATCAATCACAATCTTTAAATTTATTTATGGAAGGGGCCACAATGGCTAAACTCACGTCTATGCATTTCTATGCTTGGAAAAGTGGATTGAAAACAGGGATGTACTACTTAAGAACAAAGAGTGCAGTCGATGCCATTAAATTTACTTTAGATAATAAGAAAAAGGAAGCACCACAGCCAGAAACGGTTGAAGTTGCAGCCGCAGTAGAAACAGCAGTTATAGAAACTCCCGTTGTGGAAACAGCGGTTTTGGAAAAGCAACAAGAAAAAGCAGCCAACACTGCCGCCAAATTTTCTCAAGAAACAACCGTTGACGTAGCACCCATGTCTGCTGAAGAAATGAAAGCGCTGGTTCAACAAGCAAAAGAAGCTGAAGGCGATGACTGCCTGATGTGCGGGTCTTAATACAAGTTTAAATATTATATCTAACCTCCTAATGAAACTTAGGAGGTTTTTTTTGCGCCGTACAGTTTCATAGCCGTGCAGTCTCTACGACCTTTTTACGCTAAGCCGCCCCTCGCTGCCGCACGAATCCTTTCGTGTGGTCATAAAGAAAAGTAACGAGTTTGATAAAAACAAAGAATTGTATTTTAAATTTAAGAAGGAGGTTAGATGAGTAGAAATTATAAGTTTCATAATCCAGAAGAATATGTTTATAGTAGTGCCGTTGATTATGCAGATCAAAAAGGATTTATAGATGATGTGCTGGTTTTTAGAATGTTAAATCACCACACGAAAGGATTCGTGCGGTAGCGGGGTAATAGTAAAGGAGAAAGTATAAAGCGTTTTTAGAGTTTTAAGGAAGATAACCATAAGCTTATTGTTTTAATTTACCATTGTTTTCGTCATTGTTCTGTAAATATAACTGCAGC
>Ga0209094_1000241_pt1 | contig 43447 bp, 51 predicted proteins | sample COGITO_mtgs_1004_2_FD_184790 | JGI IMG/M metagenome (GOLD analysis project Ga0209094, IMG submission 184790) | Pelagic marine microbial communities from North Sea - COGITO_mtgs_100430 (SPAdes) (version 2) | ecosystem: Environmental > Aquatic > Marine > Epipelagic ... | reverse complement strand
TCGCTGTGGATAGATGCCGGTGCACCCCTTCGATAATGAATTTGATGAATAAATGTATGCAGCCTTGTATTTATTACAATAAATGTATGCTATCTTCATCGGATACCCCGGCTTGCTAGGTCGGTATATAAAACATCAGTAGTTGAGACTAGCTCCGACATCGGCAACCGGATTTACCCCACGCCGACTAGATGAGACCTCTCTTCAAGTCCGGGGATCTTAGGATCTCCGGCAACCTAATCCGAATCAACATTACAACAGCATGGAAATAACATTTCCCGGAGTCTGATGTCACGTTGAGGGTTGAAAAACTACCCCCTATTAATACATCAGAGATCTCCCATTAGCTACGGGAGATCTCTTTTTATTTAATCCCAATTCATCAACTGAACCCAAGGGTTCAGATCTGGTGCACCAAATAGCATGTCCCAACCTAGGGCATAATCTATTCTATCCTGCCCGATAACAGAGAATAAGTTATCGTTGACGGGTGAGCCTAAATCACCAACAGTGTTGGCAGTAATCAGTGCTCTAACTGGGTTATCCCTCATAATACCTAATGAGATCTTCGCAATTCGGATCTTAAAGGACAAGAACCAGGTTGCACCTAAACTCTCTAAATAGTTACGAGCACGGCCAGATGGTGCTGAGAAATTTACAAACTCTTCATTCATCTTGGTTAAAGCATCTTCAGCACCCACACCTTGAGATAGTAGGTGATCATAGTAGATTGATTTAGCAATGAAATCACCATACTGAACTGCACGATTTGCAATCTTGTAGATGGTTGTTTCCTTAGACAACACACCATTTTTGATTACAGACTTCGCAAGGTTAGAAGGTAACTTCTCAATCAAACCATCAACCAATTGAACAATGTTCCCTGAAGTGATGTCTACATCAAGCTCTGTAATGCCCTCAGATATGTTCTTATAGGCTCCAGCGTCAACTACAGGGGCAATGCTCATACGAGCGTTCTCTGCCTCTACAGCCTTAATCTGACGCTTCAGACGAGATATCTCACCAGATGCTGATGCACGTTTAAGATCTACATCCAAAGCAATCAGCTTAGTGCGGTTCAAATTGTACTTTTCAATCTCAACATACTTGTTACGATACCCACGCATTGTTGTCTTCATTGGTACTCCACGAGTGTTCAACTGAAAGACATTAGCCTGTGTATTCATGTACGGTACGATCAGAGAGCGAACAATGATTGCATCTTTAACATACGATATAGTATCTTGAGTTACTTTCTCAGTGTTGACCAAGTATCTACGACCATCTTTACCCATTGTCAGTTCTGCTACAAATTTCACAGCAGTCTGTACTGTATCTGGTAGACGTGTCTTGCCAGTCCATACATCAGTAATTGAAGGTTCACGGAAACCAAGAGATAAGTTGATCATGTCTTTACGTACAAAGAACCCTCCTTCATCACCATAAACCGAACGAATGTATTTCTTGGTTTCAGGAGGGATAGCAGCCCAACTGTCACGATAAATTGCATCAGTTAATTCTGGATCTGAGATATCCACATATAGGTTAGCGTGTGCTGGTTCACGTTCATCATATATACGTTTCGATTCATCAATCATTTTACGGTTATACTCTTGAGCAAACTTCTCTTCAACTTGGCGGCCAGCCCATGAACCAATCATCTTAGATAGGTTCTGTTCAGGTTGTGCGTATGTCTCAAGGATGTCAGGGTTTATAACTCGTTCATAGTGTACAACTGCACCATCATCACCGTAGCGAGGCAGTAATACCTCTTTAGGGTCTGTAACAGTCTGTGAAGCATTTAGTGCTCGTGTGATACTATCAACTCCGGCGCCGGAAATTACTCCAGAAGTGTGATTACCTGAAGATAAGCCAGAGGAGATTGATACACCTCGGAATGTGTCCTGAACAGTTTGAATTACCCCCTGTGAGTATGCTCCTCCTTGTTTTGTAGAAGAGACATAATAACTACGATTAACGAAGCCTGCATCATCTTCAGCCTGGAAAGCTCCAAGTTTTACAAACCCTTTACGGATCATTGTATCTTCATCGCTATCATTTGCGATCTGAACAATTACACCTTCTTTGGGGTGATCTGGGATGTAACCTTTGTAGCCGTTCAGACGAATAGCTTCAGTAACTTCTTTCAGATCCTCTTCTAAATTAAGAGCCTGCATATAAACCATCATTCCACGAACACCGGTTTTATTATTGGCGTATATGTCGTGGATCTCACTACGCTCCTCACCAGTAAGCTCTTCAATTGCATAAAGTGTAACTAGTCGATCAATTACAGCTGTATCAGCTTCAGTAAAGTTACCTGTCAGTTTGTTGATGGCATATGCATTGGTGATCAACTGATGACCAGCACCTTGGTCTGTCATAAATTTAGCTAACTGTAGGGACTTATCTTTAATATCCCCAGCAATACTAGCAGAATTCCCGACATCAATTAGTGCTTCAGCAGCAGCAATTGCACGACCACGAGCAGCATCTGAGGTTATCAAACGTATAGATTCACCTGGGTTAGCTTTGTCATACACTGAAGCGAAGTCATTTTTACCGAAAGCTTTATACATCAGCTTCCACTGAGCAGCAGTAGGAGCCGTGTTGAAGTCCTCTGTAAGAATAGCTGGAAGATCTATACGGAAAGCTTGGCGAACCTGTGATACATCCTTATTTACACCATCCAACAACTTGAGACTTGCTTGATTTATCTCAGTAGAACCTACCAGTTCATTTACAAATTCTTGTATTGGAACCAAGCTATCTAAGCTTATACCAGCATGTACCATATTCTTAGTAGTCTCAGCTGCAATATCACCACGTTTAGCGTCTAAGAAGCTTGTAGCAAATGCTACAGCACCTGTCAGACGTTTAGTCAATACTGTAGAATTCTCATCACGAGTTTTACGTGCATGGAATTCATCTGTGATCTCTGCAGCTTTCTTCAGTAGGCCAGAGGTTGCTTTATCAGCAAGATCTACAGATCCCATCAGAGGACGAAGGATTGAGAACTCTTTATTACCTTCCTCAATCAATAAGTTCTTAGACAATACGTTCAACAACCCAACAGCACTATCACTGTGGATGTCAATTGTACCTACCGCTTTACGCATCAATACTGCAGTTGTTTGTGTGACAAATTTACTTAATGTAGAGGCATCATTACCAGGAGGACGTGGAAGCTTATCCAAGGCAGCCCGGAAACCTTTAGATGACTGAGATAGAGCAAAGAATACTGCGATTGCGTCGCTCATACCCTCATCATTCTCGGTATCACCCATAAGAGACATGACAGTTGAAAACCGTTCTTGACCAATACGACCTGAACCAAACATCTCAGGTTTAAGATTATCTGTTACGTATGAGAACAAGTTGTTTAAGGCTACACTTGTCTGTGGATCTAAACGGGTTTCCATTGCAATGACCATGTGGATGGCACGGAATGTTTGTTGCTCATACTCATTAGGAGAAAACCCACCCATTGTAAGATCACGTACAGCCAAAGCAGCTGCATTTTTATAACGATCAAGTTGGTCAATACGTTCTTCACGGTTATCACCAAAATCAAGAGCAGCTAGGCGCTCTTTAATTAGATCAATCCAGAAGTTTGAGTAATCATGTGCTTCAGGGGTAAGCTCTCCGTTGTCGTTTGTGTTATCGTTGCTCCCGCCTGTGCCTGCTTCGATCTCAATCTCTACAGTATCTGTAGTAGGAGTTTCAACAACCGGAACTGTAATTTCTGCCTCTTGTGTAACCGCAATAGTAGATGGAGTTGGTTCAGCCTTTATAGCCTTATCCAGCAACTTAACGTTGGCAGCAACATTCGAATAGATGTCTTGCTTCAGGTTACCACCCATAATGCGTGCCATTAAAGCTTTAACCTTGCGAGATAGTTTAGCTAGGACACTGGTACGAGTTGTTTTCAATACCGCTACCAATTTCTCATTTGTCAGCGACCATAACAAGAAAGCATTCATTTGTTCTGTGGGAGTATTTAATCCTTTTATGTCATCCTTAGCTAAAACAGCAGTCTGTGCAATTTCTACACCATCGTTAGTAAAATCTAAACCAAGGAACTCATTCTTTAGGGCTTCTAAACGAGCAACATTTGGGTTGTGTTCACCTGCATAGTGAGCATCTATATGTTCTGTAGTTGAGTCCTGGATGATTTCCTCAAGAGGGGAAGCCTCTTTAGGTAAAGCCCCTGCATCTAAATTGTCTTGGATCAATTCATTAATGGCATCTCTGTCCATCTCAGTATTATCACCACGAGATATTGATGTACCAGAACCACCCATATGATCTACAGACAGTGGGATCTGTTTAAATACATCCTTACGGGCTTTATTCTTACGTTGGAAACCTTGTAATTGTTGGAGTAACTCCCGTGAATTCTTAGAAGTCAATGTGTTGTCAGGGTTCTTGTTCGCTTTAATACTTGCGTCACTGTAAGCTTTAGTTAGGAGCTTTTTGTTAGTTCCAGCATCAGCATGACGAAGGAAACTCTCAAAATCCTCAACGATACTTATTAGAATATCGGAATCCCAATTCTTCAATACAGCAGTATTAATACGATCAGAATAATTCTGAACATCTGAAATACGCATATCAATCCCATCGAACACAGACAGTGTATTTTGTGGGGAATCGTCTGCACTATAGATCTCATTCATCATCATAGCATCACCACGACCAATAGAGATATATGGGATAATTTTAACCTTAGACTCTGCAGGACGTTGTAGTGAAGGTGATTGACGTAGTTTACCATCTAAGGTGGCAGATAATGCAGCAGAGTTATCACCAATCTGTGAAGACTCAAATCCACCTACAGCAAGGGTTTGTGATCCGTTACTAAATAATGGAGCATACACCCGCAATTCCTCTACCAGAGCATCATAATCAGATTGTGCTAGATCCTGGCGAGATTTAATCTTACCCTCTGCGATCTGGTCTTTAACCATTTTATCTAAACGTTCAGTAAACAAGGTGTCTAAGAAATTAGCCTGGACAGATGTCATAAATACCAAATGATTATTGACATTTGTAATCTCAGAGCCAATAACTTTCTTAGCAGAATTACTTAGAAGAGAGCCAGTTTCCTCAATTACAAGTTCCTCAAATTGTTTGATAGCTGGTTTACTAAATGTGAACGTAGCAGGATCCAAAGGATCTGGTAGCTTTTGACCAAACAACAGTTCGATGTCTTCATTTACACCTGGATACCCTAGGAACTCAGCGAATGTAACACCATCTTGGCTTGATGCCAGTTTGCTGTATATTTCAATCATCATATCATGTGCCAAGCCTTTACCTACACCAGCAATACCAGAGCCGTAGACAGTCTTTGTCATAGGGTTCTTTGAACTATTACGTGTAAGGTGGAACTTGTTCTTACGGAAGTCTTCTTCACTGTCAGATGCAAAGTCACCAAACTTAACAGTCAGTCGAGCCAGAGCATAAAGCTTTTCTTTGTTTTTTGTGTCTGAAGACGCAATCTTAGCAAACATAGTTTGTTCTGCATCCAGAGATGTCACGTCGTATAGATCCTTGAAACCAAGCTTACTAAACAGATGATTTAATGTGCGGTTTTTAACACCAAGGAAGAAGCCAACACGTTGGAAGTTATCGTGATCTAAGGTTGTAAGTAGACCTTGACCAAAGTTAGCCATCAGATTAGCAGGCCCATCAGTTTTACCATCAAGCTCGAAAGACAATGATGTTTCAAACTTGGTTATATCTGGTGCTACCTTCAGAGAGGCTACAGCAAGGATTGCAGACATTTGCTGCATATCCATACCATTGCCCATTTCTTTGGCCATAACATCTAGGTTCATGGTTTCACCATTAAGGTGTTTCACCGCTTCAGAAATACTGTCACCATATTTAACTGCAAAGTCACCTTGAATACTCGCAAGAATACTATCATGGTTCTCATTTTCTACTTTATTTATGCCTGAAGCTTGAGCCACGGTTAACCAGAAAGCACGTTGGTGCTCAGTGGATGTCATATCCAACACATCATTTGTAGGGGTAACTAGAGCACGTAAGATCTTATTTGACTGAGGATTGATACCTTTTTGTTGATGACGACCAACCTTAGTAACACCAACACCGTAGTAGACGGATCCACCTTCAGACATACCAGCGATTACTGCTTGAGCATTATCCCAGTTATTTCGAATGGATGTATTAAGGCCATCTACAGAAAGACGTAGGGTATCATTACCAGCAAAGCTATCCATATCAATATAGCCAAGACGTTCTTTAATGAAGTCATACCCCAACGCTGTAGTAAACGATGACATGTTTGTAGCAAGCTTGTGTGGTGTATCTTGCATGTTTTTCAGCGCAGTCTGTTCTTGTTGTCCTAGAGGTACATCAGAACGTTCCTGAGTAGTATCAACATGTTCAATTTTCTTATCAAATGATGGCATAATATCTAATTCAGGAGCGATTGCTTTTTGTATAGCCCCTCTACCAATAATTCCAATATCATCTTGGTATTTTTTCAGACCATCAATGTTAATTGTCACTGCTGTGTTTTTACCATCACCTAAATTGATTTTAATTGTAGATAATCGAATAAGATCTGTCTCTTCAGATGCAACCAACAAGATCTCTTTAATTAGACCCTCAACAGCACGTACATCTACCATAGAGTTGGTTTTGTCTATTTTCATGTTCCAAGCCTTTATAACCATATTAGTCATTTGGGTAACTGCACGGTTAGGTGGAACACCTGTTGCAATATCACGATAGTTTTCTGGAGTAACATCATGAATTGACAAGCCAAGATTCTCCAAAGTCTCATCCATACGTGATGGATCCCCGGGTGTAGTGGTTGTCATCCAATCCAATACAGTTGTGGCAGCTAAACCAAGAAGAGTAGGATCGTATAGACCAGTCTCTGTATTCACAAACATTAGTGCTTTCTTGTTACGGAATTCTACTGAATCCTTATCGGAAAGAATATGCTCATAGACAGTCTCCCCTCCCACTTTACCAAACGGGACAGTTGACAGTCGAGTTTGTACACCATCAACAATTGCACTTAGATGTTCTGTTATAAAATTATGATAAACAGTTTGTTCTGGATCTACTTGATTCAAGAGACTATCTGCATCTGTCCACGGAATATTTGTATCCAGAACCTTATGAGTAGCACTAAACCGGCTATCTAGTTTCGAGTAATCCCGTTTGTTTAGCGGTGTTTGTACGGTATCGTCTTGTCGTACAGGATCTTGTCGTTGGCTGGGTGCTTCACTTCCACCGGCTTTGGTGATGACTTGCTTGACATATGCTATTCCTTTCGGGAATTGTGCTGATGCTTTATCCTCATCCAACAACATTGCTGCACCTAATTCGGCAAACAACTCAGAGAATAAGGTATCAGATTTTCTGAAACCAAGAGCGTAAGAGAAATACTCCTCTGTTCGTTTATTAACCTTGGTTAGATCTTTAATTTCTTTGTATAGCTCACCCTTCAAAGGGTCAAAACCAAGTTGATCCATTGAGAGAGTACGACCCGGTGTTTCCACAGCATTACCATCAATCAAGTGCATAAGTTCATGGAATAGAATGTGCTTACCACGTCCCAACTTACCTGCTTTAATATTTGCAATAACTTCTGGTTTAAGAGAAATAACACCCTCACCCCAATAAGCATGGCCTATGTGGTCTGGGTCTTCGGTCACTAATTCAGCAAAACCTTTAACCACGTCAGGTAGACCCATCTGTTTAAGAACTGGAGACAAAACATCAGTTATTGTTTTAGTATCTTCAACATTCAAAGGTTTATGTTGCACATCTTTATTCCAACCATTGATTGATTTGATACGACCATCTGGTGTTAAATCATTAAACTTAGCCTTAGTTTTAGGTTGAGTAGGTAAGGTATTTACTACTTCTGGGCTTGTCTCAGAATCGACCTCTGCCTCTGATTGCTGCGCAACAGATGCCTTGCTCTCTTCTTCGACAGCCGTTGTGTCTGCTATTTTTTGGGTTTCTTCTTTTTGTGAACTGACATCAGAGATCTCTTGTTTTTTAACGATTAGAGTTGGAACTTCAATTTTCCCATTTGGAAATAAATCAGGGAATTGATCAACCAATAGATTGTGGACTTCAGCTGCAACAGTAGCATCTTTGAACACGTCTTGAGCCAAATTAACTGATCCTTCACGACCAGGGTGAAGTGTGATCGCTTTAGATCCTTTTGGGTGGCCTGCAGGTACAAGTTTTGTACCACCAACAATGGATTCAAATTTCATAGGTAGACCAGCAACACCGTTGCCTGCTTGAGCAGAACGGTTCAGAGCATCGACTTTATTGGTAAGGTGGGTAGTGAATAAACCAAAGGAATGGGCAACATCTGATGCACGGATAAGAATACCCTCAGAACCTTTCTCAGTTGATGGGAATGTACCAAACTCATCACGAGCACCTTTAGTTATATCAGATACAAAGTCGTTTACAGAACGTAATTTATTGCCCTTCACATCTTTGAACCCGCCTAATAAGATTGAGCGAGATACTTTGTTACCTGGATTTAAACCAGGTGTAATTGAAACGGTGCCATCTTCAGCAACCTCAACCGTACCACCTACATGTTTGTTGACAGCCTCTGATATCTTACCTGCAGTCTGTAGTAATGTTCGTGACTTCTTAGGGATTTTAGAAGCACCGCCAGATGTAAAGATCTTTTTAAGTAATTCAGGATGAACTGCAGCTGGATTGATTTCAGCCAGAGCCAAGGTATCAGCAATAACCTGCTCGTTAATTTGAATCTTGGATACATCTAATTTGTTCTGATCAATTTCACCTGCACGTTTAGTGATTGCACGTAGTTGAGTAGAGGCCAGAACTTTTTGAACTTCAGTACGAACATCAGCAGGAAGACCTTTAACTGAACGCTGTAATTCATTGATTTGTGTATTAGCAAACAATAGATCAGAGTCAGCCAATTTACGGATTTTTGTAGATTTGACGCCTGCCAAGATACCCTGGATATTTGATAAGGTTGTACCGTTAGGGGTAACACTTTCAGTGAAGCCAGGAGAAACTAAAATCTTTTCTGTTTTTTCCGCAATAATAGATACAGCTTCTGGGGTAGCTTTTTTATCAGCAATGTAAGTATTAGCTAGAACCTGTGTTTGGTTTACCGCTTGGTTTACCACACCTACAATCTTCTCATTTGGACGTTCAATAACATCCTGAACTTTATCACCCACAGCTTCAGCTACAGGAGCCAGTGCTTGTGCTACTGGTTTGACAACAGGTGCTGTGACTTTGGTTACAGCCTTACCAGTAGCTTTTGCACCAGTACCAGCCGCATTAAGTATGTTTGCTGTGGTTTCAGATTGTGCAGCTTTTACTGTACCTCTTGCAGCAGTTTTCAATACAGATCCTGCAGTAGAGGGGGTAGCCAATGCGCCTGCAGTACCAATACCACCAATCAACCCCTCAACAGCAGCAGAACCAACCCCTTCAAGTAAACTTTGGTTTTTATCAGCATTACGCTGTAGGGCTACATTTGAGGCAAAAGTACCACCTGCACCTTGAAGAGTCTCTTCAACTCCCTCGGCAGCAATACCAGTAATCTTTTGTCCAGCGCCTTTACCTTTAAAAAATTTCAATGGATTTGCTTCAAGTTTACCAGCAACCTTACCAAAAGCGACAGCAGCAGGCAGGGTTAATGCTAAAGCTTCATTACCTCCTAATACAGCTGTGCGTTTACGAGCAGCGTCAGGAGTTAATCCTTGATCAATTAGATCACGATAGATCTGAGATCCCTCTAATAGATCTGCATGTGGGATCTGTAGAATAGTCATGGCAGTATCACGATGCACAGATAAAGCTTCTGTCGTACCAATTGATAGGGCAGTAGCCAGATCTGAAGATTCTTTGGCAAGAGCAGCTGACTCTTTTCCGATGATACCAGCAGAACCTGTAGCATTACGTACTGCAATCTTGGAAGCCACACCAACTAACTTACTAGAGAAACCAATTGAACCGATACCAGAAGCAATGATATCTAGTGCAGATGTAGGATTATCAGCTACACGACCACCAGCATCTAAAGCAGATCGACCAACAGATTTCAGGTTAGCTAGGAAGCTATTAGATCCTTCAGCTAAATCTTTATCCAGTTGGATTTTATTATCTTCTTCGTCCAATGAGGACTGTAAACCCACCAGTTGTTGTTGATCTTTATTTTCTTGAGATTGTAGGGCCAAAGTAGCAGCAGTTGCCTGTTGTGTATTCTGTTGAATACCTCTGGCTGCATTATTGAAGGCAGACCCATCTAAACCAACACCATCAGCAGCACTACCTATAGCAAGAAATGGGAGGGATACAACATCACCCACAGCACCAAGGAATGCAGCCGTTGCACCAGAGGCAACGTCACCAGTTATTTGTAGAGCATCACGATTAGAACTGTCAGCACGAACGAGGTCTTGACGCTCTTGGGCATCAATCAATTTCAGCTTGTTATCGCTACTTAGGACAATGGTCTCACCTGACGAATTTCCAGTAAATTTACCAAGAGCTATACGCTCTGCTTCGTCGTCCGTTAGAATTGGTTCGTCAGCCATATAAAAAAATCCTCAATATCTAGGTACTGAAGTACCTAATACTGAGGATTTTAATAATAAGCCAGAGTTAACTTTTACCGACTAAGACCTAATCTTTGGAATAGAGAACGTATACTGTCACCTGCATCAGTACCCTGTTCACCTAGTCTTCGTGTAATTCCAGTTGGCGAAGCAGTTGATGCTTCGCCAATTAAACGAGCAGCTTCCGACTCTTGAGTAGGCAACAAGTTGTCAACATCAGAAGCACGAATAGGTACAGTAGAAGTGGAATTAGGAGTTGATGCATTACTTTGCCGATTTAGATCTGCAACACGTTCAGGGGTAATTATTTCACGTAAAGCTTTCAACTCTTTTTGGTATCTTTTCTCAAGATCTTTAGGAACTTTAGCATTAGGATCTCGTTTAATCTTCTGACGTTCCTTTGCAACTTTTGTGAATGAATCCAATTGACGATTACGTTCCTTCAATTTGGTTTTATTTAGTTGTGTTTTCTCTAATGTACGATTGTACACAGATTTCTCGAAGAACCGGTTAAAGATCTCATTTGTACTATTCTGTGCAATACCATCACCAAATGCAAGGGCACCATTTTTACCAAAGAAAAACCCATCATCTTCTAATGAGGATATACGGATAATTTCAGAAGCTTTAGCCAACGTAGTTTTGTTGTCTTCAGCTACTTTTTTAATGGCAGCTGTAATCTCATTATCTGATAGTTTACCTGCTTGAGTGCCTTGTAGGGCAGCAGCTAGATAGCCAGTAGGATCTGACTCTGCATTTTGAGCACCAATAACAGCACGACTAAATGGGCTGGCTTCTTCAACTTTAGCCAAAGCAGCGTTTGAATTATTTATGGCAGATGTAATGTCGATATCATCAACATTGGTTAAGCCAGGGTTCAGACGTTTGTATAATTCACTATCGGGGTTAGCAAAAGCATCAGCAATCTTTTGGTTCTCAGCAGTAATTTGTGCAGCTGTAAGTCCAGAAGTATCTCGATTTGCTATAAAATCACTAACTTGGGACTGTGTAAGTATTGCATTATCTTCAACAATACTACGAATAAACGAATTAGTACCTTCATCAATATTATGTTGATTAACTGCCCTAGCACTTGCATCCCCAGCAGTACCAGATGTAGCTAGACGAGTACCAGATTGACCAAAATTAGTACGTTGTTTTTGCGTTAGATTAGACACTGTAGTATCAAAATTATCTAAAGCAGCTTGGAATGAAGATACACGAGGAGATCCATCCAGATTTGTAACACCATTGGCTAGATTATCTTGATGAACTGCTTCTACTAATCGTTGTCGATGTTGTGCTTGTTTTATAGCTTCTTGTCCCTGACCAAATACAATTGCCTTACGATTATCTACAGCATCAGCACGACCACTGGCAGCCAATGTAGAGGCAGCAGAAGCTCTTGCGTTACTAGCTTGAGCACCTGTCAAATCTATTGTTGCGCGATCTTGCTCAAAACCAAGAACTGTACCACGAAGCTCTGCAATACGTTTAGTCATGCCTGCAGACAGGTTCTTACCATCAAATGAACCAGCATCAAGGAAACCTGCTAGATCCTCTTCAGAGCCTAACTGAGCGATCTCACCTGCCAATGCGATATCATTCTTTTCCTTCTGACCTGTATCCAGATCTTTAAGGATTGAAGTAGCAGTGTTGAAGCCTCTATCTAGTGTTTTTGCTGACTCAATAGCAAGATCATTACTCGCAGAGAAGTTTGGTGCAGCAATCTGTTTTACTTGTAATTGGGCCATAGGGCTATTCCTTATATGCTACGCAGTTTAATATCTTCTGATGCAGATTCACGAGTATTACCCATAGCTGTTGCACGAGATTCTAGTTTGTCTGCCAAAGACCCATTAAAAGCTTGACGTTCATTGAATAGATTGGTCTCAAAAGCACGAGACTGTAAGTTAAACTGATCTTGGGCCAACTTACTCTGCTTAAATGAGCTAATGATTGAACCAATGGATTGTACAGCACCGAAGGCTGCACCAATACCTTTGAAGTTTAGGGAGTTATCTTTATTCTTAAAAATCCCTGTTAGTCCAGCCATAGGCCCACCACCTTCTAGGAAGTTTGGATTAACATCCCCATTTGGGGTAAGAGGGCTATTAACTTTCGATTGTGAATAGTCACGTATAGCCAATTGTCTTGTATTATCTTGTTCATTTAAAATACTCATGGTTCTAAACTCCTAGTGTTGATTTCACCTGTAGTACGAAAAAGTAAAAAAGACAATTCATATTATCTATACCAAATCAGGTAGTGTTAGGTTTAATGATGCAAAATCTCGGATCATGTTATGATCTATTTGTGCTATGTCAGTCCCAGTCAGCAATGTACGTTGTAAAAATACGCTAGGGGTTTCTGGCGTAAACGCAGAAGCTGAACCAATATTACTATTAGCTGAGTCTGTTAAATATAGCGTAGCGTAAAAACTGTTACCACCTAAACCCAGTTCTTCGGTAAGCTCTTCAATACGTGCAACCTGTTCCTCATAATTTTCTCTAGTTATATCTAGTTGGGCCATAAGTTCACTGGCCTCATCTTGTACAAAATTTGAATATGAAGAACTTAGAGAGTTTGTCATCTTTAAAAGGTTTTCAGCTCTTAACATACTCCCCCAATCAATTCCTTTAAATCCCCCAGCAGAGAAATCAGCACTCGTCACTATAGTGCCAACAATTGCAGCTACAATCATGCCCAACTCATCACCAAATATATCTACTGCTGCTTTAGTTATAATGTTAGCAACCACTAAACCGGCTACAGCATTTACTGCAGCACCTACTACCAGAGCAGCAGTACCAGAAAGACCAAGTGTCGCACCAATTGCTAAGTTTGACCCCAGAATACCTCCACCAGCTAAGGATAATCCCCCAGTGTAGAAAGCAACAATTACAGAGATTATTGTTAAAACAATCGCAAAAGCACCCCGTTCATACCACTTTTGTTTAACTACAATATAGGAATTAATTATTAAAAGACTGTTACTACCTACTAAGTTAGCCGAGTCTTTTACAGAAAGTTTTCTTAGAACTTTATCCGTCAAAGGTAAGACTAAACCAGAAGGATCAGAATCTACTAGGGCATCTGTTAAAGCAATAACAATGTTCTCATTGCCATAAATGTGATTGGTGTAATTAAACCCAATTACGTGGAGTATGTCCTGTTCTGTTGCTGTTTTTTGGTGAGTAATCTTAACCCTACCAGTCTCGTTTAAATTGAGATAATCGAAGGGGTCAGTCAAAACCTCTACTGTAGTGTCTCCTACTTTTCCTGAAATAGTCACAGATTCTTTTATTATTGTAGTCCAAACATAGTCTGTGTGTACTGTAGTAAAGTTAGGTAAACTCTCGTATGAGTTGAAGTTGAGTTTAGTGAATGGGACTTCTTTAGGTGTATTCGATATTGTCGAAGGATATGCAGCAATCCATAAGTCCCAGTAAGCTAAGGATGGGAACGTAAAGTTTGTCTTAGTATAGAGGTCAAGAAAATAGTGATATATATATTTCTTACTTGAATGGTCTGAATCATTAACAGATATCCCATTAAGCATGTATATGTAATCCATATCTCCTATATCTGCATTAGCTTCAATTTGGTCAAGTAGCACCTCAATATCACTACCACCTGTACTTTTTTTATAGGCAGCAGTTATGCTAGGATACTCTGTAGAGAAATCAGCATGACGTATAGATTTGTTATCGACCCTTAGATTTATAATTGGGTAGTAGTCATCTTCAAATACTGCGTTGTAGCCGGCTAAATACTCAGCATAATTTGGATCTGTAATAAGTAATTCATCATAAGTTACGACCATTACACCACCTATATAAGTGTAGTCGCTTACATATAGAGCATCTAAATCATAACTATCAGTGTTGTAGTATGAGATAGTTGGGCCACCATCATATGTATTTATACCTGAACTTGTTCTACCAGGTATACCGGGCCAATAGTAATTCATTGACCAGTAAGCTTTAAATGCTGCATCAGAAACACCTGAATACAGTTCAGCAGTAAACAAAAAAGGATTAAACTTCCCTACAGTTTTATTTGTACCTTCTGGTCTGTACACAATATCAGTAGCGTGATCCACAATAAGTAAGGGATTAATATCCTCCCTAAAAAGGTATATATTATCAATATACATCTGCCCCTCTAGGTAATTGGTTTTTGCCCAAGTATAGTAATTTTTTTGAGTAGTTGAGGGATTTTTCTGCCGAAATGTTGTGACAAATGAAGCAAGATCATGCCCATTTGTCACTGCATTTTGTAACCCTACTTTATATATATCAGGTGCAGTTTCACCTGCTAAGTTATAAACAGTAGATGCAACATACGTGGTGTATTTGCTACTAAAAATTCCCATAGAAAGTCACCTTTTTGGTATTATATATTAACAGTTCCTAGGTCATTGTTAACACGGATCTTGGCCATTACTTTATCTACAGTGGTGTTATTTAGTTCGACTGGAATGGTTAAACCTTCATCTATGTTTTTCTGAATTATCCAACCATCTAGGAACATCTTAGCTGATTTATATTCAGCATCCCGTTGGTATGAAGTAATTTGTTGTCCATACAAGTCTTTCTGTTTTCCAATAGATCCTACAACAGTAGTGGTATCTGTTCGGGTATCTAATGTCTTAGCCCGCTCACTCTCATGCTGTTCAGCTAGTACGGCGCTTTGGCGTCCAACAATCCCGGCAATATCAGTAGTACCGTCAGTACGTGTATTCATGGTTTGACCACGTTGTACTTCTGTTTGTTCTTGAACCAGGGCAACTTGTGCAGGCAGTTGGGTATCTACTTTGTACTGTTCCTGTGCTTTCTGTATTGGAAGTAATTGAGTTAAACCATACTGGGCAACTGCATCTTCTGTAACAAGAGTTGTGGCTAAATTAAATGCAGCAGTATCTCTTTCAACTGGAAGTATGCTTGCAAGCCTATAGGCATCTAAACCAACTTGGGCAGGGAGTACTGCTGTAAGTTGATAGGCGTCCAGACCAACCTTGGCAGGTAACGCTGTGGTAAGTTCATAATTATCTAATGCCACTTTTGCAGGTAGTGAAGTAGATACTTGATAGGCATCAATTGCGATCTTTGCAGGCAGTACGTCAGATACTTGAAAATTTGTGAGTGCAACATTTGATGGCAACACTGTATTTACGTTGTAATTAATTTCGGATAATTGAGCAGGTAGTATGTTTTCGGCACGATAAGCTTCAGCAAACGTATTAGCTTCAGTTAGAGAAATCTGACCATCTATCTGTGCCAATTGTAATTTGGTAACACTGAATTGTGCAGCGGAATTCTGCATATCAAATGTTAATTTTTGTGTTTCAACTTTAGCACGTTCAAGATCTATCTTGGATGTGACAACATTAATCTCAGCAGCACGAGCTTGCATCTGCGCTGTAATTGAGTCCCAACGGGCTTTGTCTTTGTTCAAGAGGAATTGTGTAGAATTAGCAAGAACACTTGTCATCACGTCTGTATAGACCTTGGCATATTGATCACCAGAGATACGGTTGTTCTTGAATTCACGAGCAATATGTAAATCGACTGAGGCCATCAATGTATCGAATACACCGGAGCCATCTAAATCTTTTTCTGTGAGTTGAGCTAGAGTAACTGTCTCAACTTTTTCGTAGATCTCAGAGGTTAGATCTGCAGTATATGTAAACGGAGCACCAGATAGATCCACCGTAGGAGGTACTGGAGCATTTGCTGTGAGAGAGGTGTACAAAGCATTAGCTACTGTGTCTGCTTCGCTTCCATCGTGTAAGTTAATGTGCGTCATTGGACACCTCTCTCTTTAGTTATAATTTAGTCGTTGCTTATAGCACCTGATGCCGCTTGGCGAGAGGCCAATGCACCACGAGCTTCAGTAGTCAGCGGAGGCAAAATCTCAATAGAGAATTTACTAACCAAAGTGGTTTTATATTGCTTAACCCCAAACTGACCACCTTTTTTCTCTTTACGAAGAACAAACTTCATTTCTTTTAGACGATCAAGCAAGCACTGTTGAATGTGGTAACCTTCTTCGGATTCATCACCGTAAGGGATAAACTTTGATACCTTACCAATATGGCGCCCGACAACAGTTTGAATTGAACCAGTAAGCTGAGCATCAGCAGGGTCTAGGTTAGTAATCCGTACACGAACTAAAGTAAGGGCCTTTGCACGTACAACCTGACGACATAATACCGGATCAGAGATTTTGTTGGCATTCATCAACATAAGTTCAGCGTTGGTAGGGGGGCCTTTTGGTTTTGGTTGTTTCGGAATCTCTGGAATGTCATCCATTTTACTTGGAGCATCATCAGCAGGGCCAGCAGTTGTGGTCGCAGTTGGTAATACTACAGCAGAAGCTTCGGTAGGAGCTAGTGTAGAAGGTGGAACAGTAACACCCTCAAGACCATTTTCAGATTCATCTGGTTCAGTACCATCACCAACATCATCTGAATCAGTACCAGAGGTTGACATGGAGTCCATAAGTTTCAAAGCATCAATAATTTTCTTTTTCAGGCTATCCGCACCTGAATTACCTGAAAATGTAAGTTTGAGTTCTGTTGCAAGTTCACGAATAGCAACAATATCGGTCACAGCATTAACGCGATCAATTTTTTCTTGTAGTGTTAGGTTTTGAGAATTATCCATTGCAAATCTTTCTATGTTGGATTTCTGTTATAAGAAAGGGGGCCGGTTGGCCCCCTTAATTTAGTTAGTTATTCCAGATCTTACTCAGGAGCAACTGTTTTCACTAAACCAATACGTTCAGAACGAAGGCTGATGAAGCCGTGGTAGAAGGTAATGCTTGAGAAACCGATCTTACCGTAAGGATCAGAAACAGTCGCCATTTCAGCACCAGGCTTCTTAACGATGATCTTAAACTTTTGTTTACCATTCTTCGCGCCAGAGCTTTGAAGACCAACAGTAGCAAAAGAAGCGTCGCCAACAACCAGCATCGGATAAACGTTGTAACGTCCACCTGATTCTGCGTTACCTGGGTTTGTACCCACGTCAGCGCCAGCACCTTCCCAGTGCATCATGTTAGGGACAATGATAATGCGGAAGTCACCGACAGAACCAATTTCACCATTCAAGATTGTAGCTGCATCTGCGTACTTACGAATAGGTACAAATGCTGCGTTACCAAGACCGTCAACCATGTTTTCAACAGTGATCTGAAGCTCAGAACCAATGTAAAGCAAACGAGAAGCGTTAACAGTCATTGTGTCTGTCATCCGTGAACCTTTGATCACTTTAGTGTTCTTAGGGGTACGGTTGTCATCCAGAGTGATGCTCAAACGTTTCAGGTCAGAGTAGTCAACAGTTGAGATGTTTGCACCCTCACCTGTAATTTCTTTGGTATTGGTTGCAATGCCGCCGAATACAATAGTACCTGCAGCGTTAAGCAAATCAATCTGCAACAGATCTTCAGTGATTTCATTCGCACCAGCCAACAGTTCACGTGACATGTGACCGTAAAGCTCACTATCAGTATCAAAAGTCAACGAGTCTTCAGTAAATTCAGTGAAGAAACCATGTTCAGCAAGTGTGCCAGAACGTTCGATACGAGAGAAGCCAACGCGGTTAACACGACCACCTTCTTCGTTCATTGTCGGCATACGACCAGCGATTGTACCAACATCTTTAGAAGAGCCGTACATATTACCGCCAGCTTGAAGCTTCACAGCACCAATATTTTCTGCAACAACCAAATCAGCTTTCGCTTCAGTAAGGTACTTAGCCTGTAGAGCATTAACAGTAACTGACATGAAACCAGCACCAGAAACACCAGAGTCATTGGCACCAAGAGTAGCAACTAAGGTTGAACCAACATTATCATCAATGTTGACTTTAGCTGAAGCACCATCAGCGTTTGCAACTTCCATAACCAATGCAGGAAATGTTACAAAGTATTCTGTCAACGACATAGTTGCACCAGCAGCATCCAAACCTTGGTCAGAAACGTTACGGTCATCCAAAAGAGGAACGTAGTAGTAAACCTTCAGCTCTTTACCATAATGCTTTGGCATTGAACGGACATCAGCTAGAGGTGAGAAGAACGACTGTTCAACAGCATCAATGAGCGAACGTCGATCCCAGTAAGAAGTGTTGTACTGTGTTCCCATTGTTGACGGGGAGCCACCAGCAGGATCATTATATAACTGTGTCATGAGGAATTCCTTTCATTCTCTCAAGTGGATTACTTTAGCCTGGATCTCCGATAGCTAACATTTGCTCGTCGGTCATGCTATTATAATCCGGTGTGTCGTCCTTTCCAGGATTGGAAGGGGTGCGACTTTGGGGTTGTGAAGAGAGACTAGGATTGGGCAACGCCGTCTTCTGCTTGGCTGCCTTCCGTGGGCCAGTGTCAACAATCTTGGCTTTTACTTTAGCGGGATCGGCTGAGTTGCCTTGGTCTGGTACAGAGTTAAAGTCACCACGGTTTGTCATTAGTTGTCCAACCATTTTGTACGCTTGTATAAACGATACGTTAGTTAGTTTGCCGACATTACGCTGGTAATTCACCTCATTGTTAACTTTCTCATAGATCCCATTATCACGTTGGTCAAGTAAACTTGTGAATAAAGTTGGATCTTCTCGTAAAGCTTCTTTAGATTCATCGTCCCAACTTGAGACAACTTCATCAATAAATCCTTGGCCACCTTCACGATCTTGAGTTGCTGTGATGGCATCTGAAAATGCTAAAGTCTTTGCATCTCCTTGATAATTAGGGTTTTTATAATTATCAGCACCTTCCATATCCAAATCAATTGGATCAATTTTATGAGAGGACAACAACTTTTTAATTGCTGCAGGATCACCTTTGTCGAGATCAATCAAGTAACTTAACTTATTTACATCATTGATACCATGTTGAGTTAACATCTGATTTAACTGACGCATTGGCTTCATTTCTGCCAAACGACGGGAGTAGTTAACACCCATCTGCATCATACGAACAACATCCTCAGGATCTTTAACTTCCATGTCTTTGCCATCTGCTTTGAACTTTGCAGTAACTTTGTCATAGAATGATTGAACATCCCCAGAAGGAGCTGCAACCTCTTGAGGTTTTTCTTCCTTCTTTTTTGGTTCTATTTTTTTGACATCAACAGCAGGTGCCTTATCATCCGGATCATGGCCTTCCTCTGGCGTTGGATCTTCTTCTGTTTTTTGTTGTTCCGGCTCCAATGTGCCTTCTTCACCTGTTGGGGTGTCAGACCCATCGGGTTGTTCTGGATCTTGGTCGGCAGGATCTTTCGGATCAGCTTCCTGATTGTCTTCAGCAGCACTAGGATCTTCCTCCTCTGAGGTAGTAGTTTCTGGCTCCTGGGATTCATATACAGGTGCTTGATTTTCGGCAGCCTGCATTTCATCGACCTGTTCTGGTGTCAGAGCCATTAACTCATCATCAGTAAGAGAATCGAATGTTTTTACGACAGTATCATCTGGCATGATTGTTATCCTTTCAGGTTAGGGTTTATTTACTGCGGCTGCTTCAACTGATTCGTCGTAAGCTTCCTGTAAATTTTTAAGTTCTTCACTAGCAATAGTGCCCTTTTGAATAAACTCAGTTAGGAATGTACGTAGGTTTGCAATGCCACGTAGATCTTCTACAGCACCTTCAAAACCTTTAGGTGTTAGTTTACCTGAAGCCATCAAAGAACCTAAACGGTGTGGTTCCTGTACCATGTAAAGATCCATGATAATTAGTTTAAACTCAGGTGATTCAGTTAACTTACGTGAAGCGTCTGAGAGTTTGATGAGGTGCTCACAAGCTGCCTTATGTTCTTCATATTCTTCGAAGGTCATTGCAGTAGGTTGAGCTTCCTGTCCTCCATCGTCATATAGTGTGGTCATCAGAGTATATCCTTTCAAGATAGTTGATTTCACGGTTTATGGTTTAGTTATTGTGGTAAAGCAAGGGGTTCCTGTGGAACATCTGGTAGAAAATCAGCTTGTGGTTGCGCTGCAGGTTGAGCATCAATAGCCGGAATCTGTTCAGGTACTGCGTCATCACCTCGATTAGACAACTCATTGAAGCCAACTGCAGCAGAAATTAGACCACTAGGAGTCTCACCACCCAAAATACCTTTGGTCACTTCAAGATCTTGGTTCCCACGGGCCTGTGCAGCAGAGGCTTCGATACCTCGTTTGTGGTTTTCACCAGTCAAGTTCTGTTGAGTTTCCATACCAATCTTCTCAGCTTCAGCAACAGTCTTAGCAACTTTGGCTTTTTCAAGATCCAATTCAGCTTGTGCCTGCTCAATAGCAATCTCTGCAAGACGAACTTGTTGTGGATCTGGCTCTGGGCGATATGCCCGGATCTTTTCAGCCAGGTGTGGCATACGTTTAAGATCTGCAATCTCAGACAGAATAACTGCATTCATACCTGGATCTGCATTTGGGCCTTGTGTCTGTAGGATGAAACCAAGGTCTTGAGCTTTAGCTTCATCGGCAGCAGCGGTAGATATGGCAACTTTCATGTCGAACTTACCTTCAAGTTCATCACGACGTACAGTTACAAACTCTTCATCTGTTACTCGAACAACTTCTTCATCTGTTAAGAACTTCTGATTCATTGAGATGATTTTTTCACCAATATGTTTCATACCTTCAGCTAAACGACGAAGAATACTAATCTCACGTTGACCAGCTGCATCTAGGGCACCATTAATACCACGAGCGACTGAACCAAATGCATCACCGGTTATACCTCCTGCAAAAGATTTAACTCCGGAAAGCCCTTCAGCTTCAGCATTCTGAAGTTGGGACATTTGTAGAGCCGATGTAGGGATCTCTGAGTAGGTCATCTGTTGTACAGCAACTTTAGGGTCAGAGTTTGGATTGTATTCAAAATCTTCACCAGATGTGAAGCGTCGTTTATTAACTGGATCTAAGAAACCTTTGGCATACCCTGTTTGTCCATTGGCAGAACGACCTAGTAAATCAATCATACCTCGACTAACTGCACCCAACACGCGTTGGTTGTCTTGCAGGATCGAAGCATCAGCCTCACCAAAAGCAGATTCTAGGATCGGCATGTACGGAACAACTACAAATGGGGCCTTACGATCAGGAAAAGGATTCTCAGTCATCTGGATGATTGTATCACCAATGAATGAAACCAAAATAGGAACCATTTCACCGTCACCGTGAATATCAAATAGACCCCAGTATTCATACACCAAGATTTTCTGTTTATCTGTATTTACTCGTGTATCTGCTTCTGGAGTATTTGAAGTGTGATCCGGGTCACCGAGTTTAGATTTAACAGCATTTGCACGCCATTGGACTTTATCCAAGTTTTTAAAAGACTTACGTTTTCTGATATCAGATTCGGTTGCCTCGTAGGTATAGATCATAAATTGCGCATCTTCCCATACTCCATCACATGATGGATCAATGAAGAAGTTACGTATATTAATTATACGGATAGACGGTTGGTTGACTGTAATCTTGTTCTCATAGCCTTGTTCAGTTCCAGTCTCTTCTGCAGTAACTGGAGTACCATTTTCAATAGTGTATTCTACGGCAGCCTGAATATCTTCAGGTAAATTATAAAACCGAGGATCCTCATTCTGAAGTAATTCCCCTGCAGCCTGTAGAGAGGCCAGTAATTCTTCATTTTCAGGATTGATTTCAGAGTAGGAGTACACAGGTGCATCCACCAATACCTTTTCAACCTTACGTTCCCAACCTACACGAAGAACGCATGTACCTTCATCAACAGTTGTGCGCACATACCGGTCAATGAAAGACACTTTACTTAACTTAGTATCAAACTGCCAGTTCAGTAGAAGTTGGTTTTGTCGTGTTGCTGCAACATCTGCTGCGGTACGTGGCTTCAACTCATACATACGATCAGTATCTAAAAATGGTTCTGATAATGCAGGGTAACGCCATTCGTTATGTTTACGGATAAGTTTGGGCTGAACTTTCGAACGCCCAACCTTGTTTGTTTTATTCCCGGATTCTTTGCCTGTGGCATTACGAAGAGCTAACCACCCATCAACATTGGCTGCCTGATCTTTGTTTTCTGGACGAGCAAATTCAAGATCCCCTTTTAAATCTTGTATGGAAGGTTCTTTACTCCACTTAGTTAGACGATCTTCAGGAGCCACATCCAATTTCTCTGGATCCGTAGGCAACTCGCTACCACTCTCATTTTTATGGTCTATGGTATCATTGGTTATTACATTAGAACTGTGCGCCATTACGGAACTCCTACTTATTTATGAGCCAGATACAACATCTGTTACTTTATTGTAAGCATCAACTGCAACTTGTTTTTCACCTGCGCACTCTATTAGAGCATCTCCGAGACGTCCCATACGTATTTCATCTGAACCAACAGAAGAACCTCTGACCGCTTTTATTACAGACAGGGGGTGAGGACAGGGTTCCGAAATATTGGAAGGTAGTCGATCAGGGCGTACCCCATCGCCGCTGAAGCCGAAACACCCCGTCAGGGCCAACACCAGGGTTGTCATTAGTAGCGAGTGTTTCAAGTTCATAGACTAGATCCTCTTTTTCGGTTTTTAATGTCTCAAGTTTGGCTGCCTGTTTAGCAACAACTTTACCTAAGTCAAATAGTTCCTCTTGAGTTTCAAGCCTGACTTTCTCAACTTTAGCGTAGGCGTACTTCTTACCATGACTAAAACCAAAGAAAAATGTACCTGTGAGGAGTACTAGAACAACACTCCCCATGATTAAATGGCCTTGGATTCCTGTAAATAATTTGAACATTACATAAACTTCTCTACCATACGATTACGAAGAAATTCTCCTACAGCTTCGGCAGACAAGTATTTTTTAAGATCGTCAGGCAATACTCGGATATCCCATTTACCACGTTGTCGTATACCCAATGTAGGTTGAACTTCAGCATGAGTAAGACATGTCCACTTAGAGACACGGATATCGAAAAGACGGCAATACTCAGCAGAGCGTTCCAACATACCATCTATACCAGACATTGTAATTGGTGACTTACCTGCATTAACCATATTACCATTAACAGTCGCAGCTGCCATACAAGCGACTGATAGGCCAATTGCCCCGGTGTTAGCGTTGAGAGTGTGAGATACACCTACCCGACCAGGTATGTAAAAAGCTTGCTGCTGTGCTGGTGCAATACCATCATAATGGTTTCCCTCCTTATCAAACACATCGTTGTAATGTTTTAATGTGAATGGGGAAACAGTATATGAGCCAGCTGTCCAATGCCAATGAATTCTTGTAATTCCCGAAGGGTCAAACAAATCTTCTTTATGTTCAGCGTTCAAACCAGTACTAAAGTTGGCTAGTGCTTGGTGGATGGCGTTTCGAGTAGCAGGCCCATTCATACCATCAACAGTCAAAGGTTTATCTAAAATGTTAAAAGAGTTGATACGGATTTGATAATCTCGAACAGAGCGAGGAAAGGCATGAACGTTTGACATATTATTCTCCTAATGATTTCCATAATCCTTGAGCAAATAAGTTACGCTCAAACTGCAATATAGGCACACCTGTCATAATATCTATATATGGTTTACCTGTAGTTTTGTTGGTGATAGGGCACCAATGTCCTGCGTATATTTCCCAATTATCCGGGGTTGGTTGGTCATCCTGGTATGTGATTAACCATGGCCCCCAATATTCTACACTCTCTGATGGTGGCCTGTTTACGCCCACCCCAGAAAAACTCTCTTCTGTGTTTACGTTAACAGTGGTACGTCGCTTTGGTGCATCATCAAATAACACATAAGCAATAAGACCTTGTCCCTGTGTATCAAAGGTACATCTGCGTTTACGTAGTTCACCTAAGATTACAGCACCTGAAGGTAGGATGTCTATTCTGTGTACTACTACGTTTGTAAATGGGGTGAGCATGAATATATCTCGATACATACGAGATTCTGTTAATTTAGGGGATTGTATAATTACGTTCTGAATAATAAATAGTAACGCTAAACCTAAAGTAAAAGTTCTACGAAATCGATATCCAGGTTTATAAGTTAGATCACCCATTTGCACTAACCTCACCATCTTTCAGATCTTTGTGTTGTTTAGCTAAAACCTCGGTACGGTACTTAAACTTGTCCATGATATACCGGATAAGTAATATACCCAGCAATCCCATCATGAACGCACCAGTAGTACCAGCTTCATCTGAAATCTTAATACCTATCATACTTTCCATAAGTCCTAATGCAAATGGGCCTAAGTATTTAGCACATATTCCACCCATAATTATTGAACCTACACCAGTTTTCCAATGTTCACGTTCAGAGTACCAACGAACAGCACCCCCCGCCATACCTGCAAAAACTACAGACACTGTAGGGTCATTATACATAAGTTGTACAATTGATCCTATAATTATAACGGTAGAGGTTGTGTTGTCTATGACAACGTTTGGTTCAACAACTTGTAGTTTTGTTAGCATTACACGAAACCTCTGTCCTCGAAGCGGGTGTCCTCTTGTACTTCAGACACGCTGCTATTGTTTTTTGCTTCATCCTCGCCAATGTGTCGTAAGTAGGTTGCAAAGTAAGCATCGCCTTTGGCCGTATGTTCTGCCCCATTCATATGGGAAAAATAAAGAGATGCAACGAATAGTTGTAATGCTATCTCCAAATTAGGTGGTAAATTAATATTCTCTGTGTCTGTGATAGGTAGATGTTTTGACTGATACCGGATTCGCACCTTCGGATTCAGAAGTAACATACTATCTGTTGAAAATCGTAAGCTATTAAAATTAGGCGTCATTATGTGCCCATTGGTGTCATGTGCATGTGTACGTCCATCCTCTGCGATCACATCCAACACCTTCACAAAATCAGTCTCAACAAATGCGACGTTATCAACCACTTCAAGATAATCACCCACACCGGCATCAGTGAGTGGGTAGAGTTGTTTACTTGTTTGAAATGTGAGATCCATCATAGCCGTAACCAGAGGGAATTTAGTAGAGAGATCTACCAACCCTTGGTTTGTAAGACTAAGAATTGTCTTAACATAATCGGGGTTCAATGCACCTAGATTAGAATTATCTACAGCGGCTGTACTTTTCAATTGCCCCATAGCTAGGCGTGAAGAAAATTGTGTAAATGTCATCATAGTAGGATCCGATCATAATTTGAGAAGCTTAAACCACATAAGATCCAAAAGATCCATCATCAATCTCTTCTGCGTGTAAATCATCTTTACCCCATACATGCTCATTTCGAGGCACAGAATCGTCTCCCTCAATTGGCACATCTAACCCGTATGGTTTCCATGGATTCATGTTCTGAAGCATAGAGATTGTATCAAGAGAGTCATCTTTCCCTTTAATACCATCTTTAGTAGCCAAAGCAATCTGCTCCATCATAATACCAAGAACTTTACTGTTTTTCATCTCTTTAGCAAAGAATATCTTCTCCGCTTTAAACAGTGGAACCACAAGATTAAGCCTGGCTAATTTGTCTACAACTGGACGAATGCCAGGCTTTCCTTTTTCCCCAGCCAAATTAAAATAAGTATCCCGGTTCTGCATCTCCATCTGAATCCACTGAATAAACCCACCTTGTTGACCTGAGATCTCTACACCAACGCTCTGAGGGGCGTATTCATCAACAAAATTAAACAAATCTTTCATAGTTAAATCCATGGTTTGTCGATCACATATACCGTCTACCCAGATCCAGTTACCCATGTAATCGTATGCCCATACAGAAATAACTGAGTAATCAGCAGTCTGTTTAGAAGATGTTGCAAAGTCAGTTGTAATGTAAAAATTGTACAGATGTTTATTTCGTAGAATGTCAGAACGACTTTTCCAATAAATATCCCCTTCTTGGATTAGCCGGCTCTCATCTGAAGTAATACGAAGCATTAGCTCCTGTCTGAAGTTATTTAACTTACCGGTTCTGACAGCTGCATCATACTGATCTTTGACATACGAGTATGCAAAACGATCTTCCCAGGCGCCACGAAACTCCTCTTCAGTACAGGGAAACTTCTCACATATTGGCCAAACGTTTACCTGCCAGGCGCCGGATTCAATTGCTTCGTACACAATATCCTCTTTGTTGAAAGGAGTACCATTTAGAATCATCTTCCAACGTGTAGGATCCAAAGCAAAGGCGACACCTGAGTACACGGTGGCTTTAATCGCTTCCATGGCAGTCTTTGATTTACTATCAGCATCTGAAACCAAGTCATCCATGACAGCGAGTACGGGTCGTTTACCAAATATCTTCGTACCACGAATACCAGATTTAGCACCGAACATCTTAACTCCAAGTTGGCCGCCTGCTCTATTTTTAAATTCTAAGTAGTTTTCTGTGAACTTAGCTTCAGGAACCCAATACTGCATGAACTCTGACCGGTTATACCGGGTTTCTATGCTATTACGTGCAGATTTCACACCATTGTCCATGGAATCAGAAATATACAACATCCCGGTTACTTCACCAAAGTTGGGTAACTCCCCAAACACAGCAAGAAACATAACCAAGTATTCCATCATAAGTGTGGTTTTTGCAGTACCGCGAGCACATAGGTTTGCTGTTCTCGGTTCTTTGGTTGCAATTTTATCCAACATGGCCAAATGCATAACAGGAGTTTTGTTGTCTTCTCCAATATCCCCATTAACCAACTTGATGAAATTCATGAACTTTAGTGAAAACTCTGACGGCACATATTTACCATCATTTAGTTTATCAAAGTCAATCTCGTTGAGAAAATCATCAACGGTCTTCTGGGTTATGTAATCTTCCATGAATTCATCAGCTGTTTGGGTCATGCTGGGGTAACATTTTTCATAGGCATTTGAGCAATATCATTTGTGGTTGTATCAGGGTCGTGCTCAATAGCTTGAAGTTGCTTCTTACCTAATTCTCGTAGGTTATGTTCTAGGGCAGCCATACCATCGGTAACAGCAATCTCAATTTTTAATTCTGCTTTATTCTCTTCAGGACGCTTCAGATGGGTCAACAATGAGTTAGCAGCATCACATCGTACTTTATCACTCACAGACGGATCAACCATAAGATCGTGTTGGGTATTCAATGCCTTCTGAAAGAACTCTTGGTTCATGAGCCAAGTAGGAACATATGCCCGTTCCATTACTTTAGTGACTAACTGTCCCTTATTGTAGGCAGACACAATAGAGGAGATGTCTTTCTCTGGTTTATTAATCTTAACCATATTGGCATAACGGTCAGGGAATGTGGCAATATATGATTTCAGGTTAGATTTACCCATCATCTTGTGGGACACATACATAACCGCAGATACATAATCCCCTACTTTAAATCGACCCTCTTGCAGTACCTTAGAAAATGTAATGAAGTTATCACGCATATTACGCGCTTCTTCAGGATCTGAAGATAACGCATTAAGCTGATTTACCATATCTTGTGTCATAGTATTTCGATTAGCTACTGGTAGCGATTCTCGAACTTGCCCTAGTGTCAGCATTGCCTACTTCCTTCCGTGGTTGCACAAACTGCGTATAAACCAAGAAACAGAAAAGATGCAAGATTTTACTTTACAGTCAGTAGTCTACCTTCTACGTTAAACGTACATGAAATAACCTAATGGTGATCTATATCTCTTAAAAGGCTCCCTCTTCCACGGGGGCTTTTTTTGTGGTTCCCTGTCAAGAATACTATTCTGCCTACTCATGAAAAAAAGAATAATATTCTACATTTTAACCAAAAACACCCCAATATCGCCCATATTAGTTTTCTACTGTAGCTTTTTGTAGGGGTATTTTCCTCATATAAACTAATAAAGAGAATATTATTCTGTTTCAAAAACTTGACAGCCCATCCTCAAATTCTGTAGATCTTCGTCAGCGGCTACAATCGCAGACACCCCATTTAGCTAGTCCGAGTTCTGTTTATAAACCAAGGGATCAGGATCCGAGGTTTAACACCACAACTTTCTCACTCACCTACATCCCGCGTTCGAAAGAGGTTTCTACAATCAAAGGGGATTGCTCACCTGCTCATTCCACAGGAATAATACCGCTCGACAATCCAGGGAGTTAAAGTGAAGTAAGTATTATTTATACATTCTCAACACAGCAATTTTCTATTCATCCTTCATAAACAGACTGGCTTCCCCCGAAAGCAAGCTTTCTCCTCCATGGTCTGTTTATTCACTCTTCATAGAAAATTCTACATCTCGACAATCGGTTGGAAAAAGTTAAAATTTTTATATTTAATTTGTATAATAACTAACGAGAGAGGTAGGGCGTTTGGTACACCAATCCCACATTTGGTAAGTGGCCCCCCCACCTTTGCATACACATCTCAATCATACCCCCTATTTACACAGGTGCCTTGCACCTATTGGCATCAGCCATCAACCTCATCGGAGTACATCACATGAACGTAATCACATCAGCTAATCAAGCCATCTGCGGCATCTTCAACATGGTAACCACCTCAACTGCAGCAGTCTCTACATCCATTGAGGCAGGAGCTAACATGGTACATAACAGAGTCAAAGAATCAGACCTAACTGACCTTGAATTTGTACAACAACGCACAGCGGCAACCATGCAAAAGCTTCAAGATACCCTTGACGCAGACCCTAAACTGAAAGCTATGGCAGCCAAGGTAGCACTAGCTTGGGACAAACCTCTAGGCTGGAAGCCCGAAGACGACATCGCCTAAACTACTACTGCCTACCCTAACCGGTAGGTAGTACAGTGCCTTTGGATAGATCATAGATCATTCTACAACCCAACTCATGGAGTAACTCTGATGACTGATAACAACCTACTACTAGCTGTGCTAGTTGCCACAACCCTACTTACTGGTGTCTTGTACATAGACCACCTTGTAACCGCTAACACAGTAACCTCAACGCTCTCAGAGCAACCTGCTGGTACATGCATCAACATCGAACTCTTCGAGGTATGTAACTGATGATACAAAACCATCCATCTATACGCAGATTACTAAGAGCCATCCTAGATTTACGTCTAGCTATTGCCGAAAATAGAGTTATCAACTTGAAGATAAAACTTCAACTTCATGATATTAAAACACAGGAGCAAAGTTAATGCCAACTCTCATGAAAGACATCAATGAAATGATCTACTTGCGTGTTAACGATACGCAAGTAATACTAAATAATATAGACATTTATATGGTAATTGCTAACGCAGGTATAAAATCTGCGAAGGCTACCTCAGTCTATGCAACTTTCCAAATGCTACTGGATACTGGTGAGGAATTAAAGCCCCATGAGCATGTACGTGTCATACTCAACTGGAGTGTGATCGTAGGCTTCCACGACGCAACGAATGCTCCTCCTTTTGATGAGTATTTCATTAACATTCTAACCCAGAAAGGTTAACTCCAATGGAACAACTATTTACAGGGATCTTCATCCTACTATTCCAAGTGTTGTCATACAATATGGCAACTAAACGCAAACGCAACGTATTAGTGTGGGCATTCCTAACGCTCGCATTCGCACTAATTGCACTGCCAGTGTTGTTCTTCCTACCTAAATTAAAAGGTACACAGTATCCTGATGGTTACACAGTTAAAGGCGAATAAAACTATGGCACGATCTAACAGGCTACTAGGTTGTGAATTGGCACAATATAACCTTATGTATGCAAAGCAATTAAGAGCCAATGAACGGCGGAAGACACGCCCTAAAGTACTATGTCTCTTTGTGGTTTGTCTAATAATAGGCACGCTAATAATCACACTTTAGTAAAGTGAAGTGAGCTGCCTTGCAGCTTTTGGACTGCACAATAATGTGAGGTCTATCAAAACCGTGAATCTTGAAAGGATCCACTAATGTCTGTAATTTCTAAAACATCTCGCCCATCTACTCCTGCAGCTGGCGCACCTCGTACTCCAAAAGAGCATGACGGTATCTGGTTGAACTTGGGCCTAATCACTGACGTAACCGAAGAGAACCCTGACGGGAAATTTGTACGTCTTCCACGTGGCGTAGCGTTGAGCGATCTGGAAGCTCGTCCTGTATATCCAACCATGGATCCAGACTTCGCAACTGAACTTACGTTGATGAACCAAGTCATCACACAGTTGAAAGCTAAAGGCTTGAGCCTTGAAGAAGGTGAGTCTGTTTCTATTGGCCTTGAAGTACAACTGTACCGTCGCCAAGAAGAGCAGGAAGCTGTTGAGCCGTCTAAAGACGAAGCAGCGGCAGTTGCCAACGTACTATTTGGCTAATCCCAACTCTACAACTAAGACCCAATGTCAGTTAACTCTGATGTTGGGTCTTTTTAGTTGTAATAGATTAGCGCAGATAGATTCAGTTTACTCACAAATTGCTGCCTTGCAGCTGGTGGCTTCGCCAATACGGGTTGTTAACTATCAACTTTTACGTGAATCTAATAAATTAACTTTTCAGTCTTATCGACTGGATTTAAACTGGAACCTAACTATGTCAAATTTACCTAAAAATACTTCAAATACTGGAGTAAAAGTTAGTAAAACAGCCTTTGAAGTTCAATCTGAGCTACGTGAAAAGTGGCTAACAGCCCTTGAATCGGATGAGTGGCACCAAGCCACAGGATCACTGTGGGCGCGTAAGGGGGAAAACAAAGAAGACACATGCTACTGTTGTCTTGGAGTCGCAATGGAAATGTGTGACCCAGATGATCAGCTCATGAATAAGAGTCTTAGTGGTGTTACAATATCATCAGCAGGCAAACCACAAACTGTATCAGCAGGTGGTGTCGTATCCGACAAAGTAAGAGAAATGTTTGGCTTCCATGACGACGGTGGATCACTTGAAGATGTGGCTACAGATGCATATGTTCAATGGGTTGATCACAATGGTGATGAAATATCAGAGAGCCTAGCTGTCATGAATGATGAAGGTGCAACCTTCAAAGAAATCGCCACATTTGTACGTAACAATATGGCACTTGTATTTCAGGAGAATACCGATGGATCTGACTCAACAAATAACCCTTAAAAACGTAGCAGATAACTGGAAAGATGCCTACCTTAGAAGAGGTAAATGGGCGACTACCCATATGCATGAAACTACTGAAAATATCTACAACGCAATCATGTCACTGCACCAATATGGTTCAACTGATCTGGATAATGTTGATAAGATCATTGGCAATATTTCATGGACACATAATAGCTGTGATTCATGCAACAAAAAGACTCGTAAACCTCTGGTAAAGTTTGATGTTGGTGGTGGAGAATATGACTACTTGCTGTGTAAGAAATGCCTAAAGAAATCCCTTAAACTGTTGAAGGAGTAGATGATGGATTATTGGAGTAAACCAATTGGTAACTTTACTGTGTACAGTAAGGTTGAAAAGGGTCGTACAGAACTCTGGTTAGTGGCTGATGAGTCTATAATGACCAATGAGCAGCATGCTCAATATGTTGATGACAGTAATGGTGTATCTTATGATGTCAAATGCAGATTGGACAGTAAAGTCTGGCAAATGTCAGTCCGTAAAGCGGCATTAGTGAATGCAGACTATTGCTACAATACTTTGAAAGATCGGGGATTAGCTGTGCAATTGTGGAAGAACTTCAGCGAAGGTCATCCTATCTTGGTTAAAGAATGTGAGGCAATGTGAGTGTACCTGATAAAATAGCAAATGCCATAGAGCGTTTGATTAAAGCAACTAAGGCAGCGCAAAATGTGGAGTTTCATGAACCTAAATATGCAGATACTATACGTGAATTCTGGCGTGCTAGAACTTACCTAGATGATCAGATCAAGGAGCACATCGTAAGTATTGAAGCCACCAAACCAAAATCATCAATATTCCGTGGAAGGACTAACCCATGACATCATTACGTGAAAAACAAACCGAACTGGAAATACTATTCAACAAGAATCAACTACTTCCAGTATTGCGTGAGCAGTTTAAGGAAATATCTGTAGAGTATCATGTTGAAGAAGACAGACCATTTGTAGAAGAAGCTCTGACACAAATATATTTGCACCGTCAGGCAGATGTACCAACAATGGTAGGCATTCTATCACCAAAGTTTGGTACAGCCCAGGAGGTAGCTGATAAGCTGCTTCTGATTGTTGAATTGGATTACCTAGACTATGATCCGGAGAAAGAACGATTCATGGTTAAGTTTGATATCTCTAATGATATTGTGGAATTGTTGGATAAATATCAATATCCTCTACCAATGGTGTGTAAACCAGAAAAGATAACTCACAATGGTCAGACTGGATATAAGACTATCAAAGGATCTGTGATCTTGAATGGTAGCCCATACTTCAAAGACAAAGATATATGTCTTGATCATCTCAACCGGGCAAACTCAGTTGCCTTGGCTCTGGATACTGATGTCATTACCTCAGAACAGGGAAAATACATACGACCTACACGTAACCATGGTGAGGACTTTGTGGACTTTAGAAAGCGTCAGAAGCAATCAGATGTATTCTACGCTGTATCTGTAAAAGTAATGAATGAACTCTTATCAGTATCTGATGAGCTGCATTTGACACATAAATATGATCGACGGGGGAGATCATACTCATCTGGCTATCATGTCAACACCCAAGGAACTGCATACAATAAAGCTGTACTTCAGTTCGCAAACAAGGAACTTGTTGAAGGAGATTTCTAATGGATAAAGAAAGATCACGTCGATTTGGATGGTGGTTGCTTCGCAGACAAGAAGCAGCACGCCACCTACAACTTGCAGCCCAGAGTCTGACAAACTCTGATCGTCCCAGCGACTGGTTCCCTGTGTATCACATGCTTTATGAAGCAAATACAGAGTTCCTGGATGCTGGAATAACCCCTAACAAATACAAGGTGGCAGCATGATACTTGATAATCTCGATCCTGAAGAGATGATCAAACACAATTCAAAGTTCTACGTACTTGGTATACAGGCGGAATAGTAGAAACAGAGTATAGTTTAGTTTGGAAGAATACCCAACCTGAATGGTTACTTGAATCCGAGGAGGATGAATATAATGCTAGATAAATCAAAACAACACACATTCACTGTGACCGTCAACTATGATGAACATGTGAATAAGAATGAGGCGTTAGCTCTCATACGTACAGCTCTATCGGGAAAGTATTTACGTCCTGGTTCAGCACTCTTACGGGTAAGAGGTATCAAACCTATCCGAATTCCAAAATCAATATTTGAAGCAGAGGGATTCTATTGAGTTATAATTACAAAAAGTATCGTGCAATGAGTGAAGCACAACTTCAACAAGCCATTGATGATCGTAAGGTTACATTGGAGTATTTAAACTGGCTAGGTAAACAAAAGAGGGATGTACTCAATGACTGAACTACTGACAATTATTAAAGTTGCTCAAAATAAATTATATCAACAAACACCTAAAGATGAACGTCTCCATTGGAGTGGGTTAGGTACACTCGACTTCTTCGTATCTCAAAACAACAAGGATCCTGATGTCTTTGAGGTTGAGGTACTTGACCACTCAGGCTGTATGGGAGGACTTGAGGAAACTTATGGACTCGCTTCAGCTATCGAAGATGGGCTACTTGGCATTGATCTAGTAGATCTAAAGCAAGGGTTCACCTACCATATGATCGACATCTCTGTTGAGTGTACTCGTGGAGATGGTTGGGAAATTGACGATGATATGGAATATTACGGTGGGCCGATGACACGTAGCTACAAGCTGTGGCCTTTAATCAAACACACAATACACATGTTCTGGTGGCAGAACTTTGGTTGGAAACTTCGGGAGAAGAAAAATGGCAAATAAATTTGATGACGGAAGACCATGTAATACTGACATATTCCTAACCATACTGTGGGATAGCGATAACCATGATGTATATGATCGTTCTGATGCGGTCAAAAATTGGATTGAAGGTGATTGGGAAAATGCAACTGAAGGATTGGAGATATTATGAAACGTTACATGTTATTTGGGGGTATGTGCTACTACCCATCCGGTGGATGGGAGGACTATGTAGGAGCATTCCACCTTTTCACCAAAGCTCAAGAACGTGCTGATAAGCCAAAACATGAAGGGGATTTATATCCTGAATTTGATTGGGCGCACATCGTGGACATGACAACGTTCAAGATAGTATCATTACGTGACGGGTATTCAACTGAAATTAATAAAATCGAATGGAGAGATCCAACATGATGAGAATTCCACCACATGACCGTAAACTTGATTTTAATCAAGGGCGTCAAATACATCAAAGTCTAGGCAATATCTTCCAGAACGCCTATAACATCAACCATGAGATGATCAAACACATGTGCTGAATAGATGATGTCTATGACGCATTTACTGACAGTGTTGAATTTCGTGAAACCGTACCAGAGGAGATTGTACGATGACCCAACTACCTAAAGGTGTGAGAGCATCACTATTTCGGGATGGCAGAGCTATCCATAAAACAATCGGGAACCTCTTCCAAAATGATTACAACATGACTTCAGACATGTTTGATCAGGAGATTACCCACATAAATAACCATCTGGAGCAGATACGCCTGTACAAGCTACGTGTTGAACAAATGCGTCGCATGGCTCTCAAAGAGGAGGCATCATGATTACGATCATGATGTTCATCGTATGGGAGACACAAACAGTCGTCCATGACTTTGAATATGGTAGTGCTTGGGATTGTAGCGAAGCAATGATACCCAAGATCGACGAACTTTACCCAAACGACTTACCTGATAATATGTATGTCGTTTGCGATCCAACAGATAAAGTTGGGAATTTCACTAAACCAAAAATGAGAGATAAATTATGACTAATCATTATAATACTACGGAGAAATCTAACAACAAATCGTTCTTTGCCTATAACTTCAAACCTGCAAAAATCTGGTTAACATCAACCCAACTGAATAATTTACCTACATATAATACCGGGTATCCAACAGGACAAGTTGTAGGTAAACAATGGAAACGTAGGGTTATGAATAAACCAAATAAATTCATTGTGTGTGAATATGGAAATCACCCAGATAAAACGAAAATAGGTATTAAAACTTATGACGTAATTCTGGTTGTATGAGGAGAAATACATGAACACTCACTTCATTGGTTTCAGAGGGTCTGAGTATCACTCTGCCATTAAAGTATTTGGATTACCTGACTTCATTCATCTAATCCTTGATCATCGTATGTATGGTGACGTGGGTGAGCACGACATCCTAATCTTCGGCCCCAAAGCCGATTCAAATGTAATCAGCCAGTATAGCTGGCAAGATCACGAGGTGTGGTAAATGCCTAAATATGATATGGCAGTTGATGAGGTATACGCAATCGATAGTATTGTGTTACCGCCATTGAAATCTACTCATTTAGTATTTTGGAGGAAAACTAAAAATCAACACTTCGCATGGTGCTATAAACACAATCAACGCAGCAGGGACTTAAACACTAACAAAAAAGCACGCAAATCCTTGACGTGCTGCAACGGAGAATTATCATGAGAAAACACATTACAATGGCCACAGCTGTACTTGGATTGTCAGCTGCGTATGCAGAATCTAATGTTCGTGTGGATATGGATGATAGCCCTAAACGTAAGCCAATGTCTAAGTCGAAGTTTAAACGACTGAAGGCACGGGCATCTGGGCGTCATGCCACATTACGTGAAGATCACCATGTACCTAAGAAGAAATCCTCTTCATTGAAGAAAATGCTTGGATCTAAGGGGCGTAAATAATGCCCGGTACTCTTAAACTCACCCATGATCAAATGGTCATGGATAGTGTCGGTAAGCGTATCTTCTACAACATGTGTACTGATGCTAAGATGAACGCTGACACTATGATGTCAAATTTGTTCCCAAGTGATGTTAAACCAATTGAATTCTTACACCTCAAACTACCACCTTTCCCGCTGTATAAGCTGGACTACAAACCCGTAACCTTAATATTGGAGATGCCTAAAATGGACGGAGATACTAAAATTAAAATCAAGAAGAAACATCTACAAGCATTGAACTATCTGATCAATATACAGGATGTACACATCACCGACGATCATGGTGTTGAAATGAAACATGTAGTCAAAGCTGATGGCATGAATAAAGATATCAAGAAAGCTGAAGCAGCTCTTGCTAAAGCCATCCGTTAAAGATGCTAGTTAGCAACTAGCTCGGATAATTGGGAGTCGCTTCCCACGCGATCATCACAGGCGTTATGTGATGCGTAGGATGGTAAGGTCGGACAGTCACGTAAGGACTGCAGGGGTGGAGAACCCCAACGAAATCAAATGTATAAGGAGGTATTATGAGCCGTAAAACAACACAAAAGCGTAAGAAATGGTATAAACCAAAACAACCCTACAAACATGTAGTTGCTGATGGGTTAGGTTGTTATCATTATAATGGTACTCCATATGAAGATACTGATTTTTTCAATGTAAATTGGTCATCCTATGGTGGCATCACTCACAAAAATCGTGACCGTAAAGGTGGACACATAAGACAAAATTGGAGGAATACTTCTAATACACTACCAAATAGAGTAGCAGTTAAACGTTTCCACATACAGGAGGGTTTAGAGGAGCTTCAGGATATAAAACAAGAAGCCCAAAATGACTTGGATAATTGGTATTGTGAAAATGAATTTGAAGTTATGTGGGAACAGATGGAAGAATTCTATGCTGATGAGGAACGTTGGAATATAAGAGACTATGAAGATAATCTTTCATGGGACTTACTACTATCAAATGACTATATAGATTATATATTAAATCACACATACAAATAGGGGAAACAATATGTTTCAAGATCTAACTGGTATCGAATACCTTAAAGCTGAAATCGCATGTAAAGAGGACAAAGCTTATGAGAAGGCAACATGGGACGAACGCATCGCTCATTACGACTCATTGGATATGAGCAACGCAAAGATGTACAAGAATGCATCTGACCCTATTGGTTTACGTGCATCATCCATAGCTTTAGATGCTGCAATCAATGCTGAACCAACTGGGTACATGATATCACTGGACGCCTGCTCATCAGGACTACAGATCTTATCATTATTGGTTTCATGTCCAACATCATTCAAACTATGTGGTGGTGATAGTTCAGCTTGTATCGACAGCTATGTGTCTATCTACGACAGCATGAACCTACATGGCAGTCTCACACGTAAACAAGTGAAGGCGGCCATAATGACCTCATTATACGGGTCTGTGGCTATGCCTGAGTTAACATTCGGTGAGAATGTGGATCTATTCTATGAAACAATGGAGACTATGGCACCAGGTGCATGGGATCTAAACATGGGTCTACAAGAACTATGGGACGAAGTACCAACAGGAGAGTATAGTTGGGTATTGCCTGACAACTTTCATGCAAACATTGAAACCAAAGTGAAAGAAGTAGAGCACTTTACATTCCTCGGAGCATCATTTGAACTTGCTAAGAAATTAGCAGGCCGTCCGAAGTTCCATAAAGGTCTAGGGCCAAACCTAATCCACTCAATTGATGGTATGGTTGTACGGGAAATGTACCGTCGTTGTATGTTTGATGCAGCTAAAGTACTGAAAGTGCTTAATTCTATTGGTTCAAGAGTTATGCAGATGAAAACCAAAGACGATCACATGGTAGCTAAATTGTGGTCTCATTACTTAGATTCTGGGTTTCTATCTGTACGAATCTTAGACCACCTAAATGATACTAACATGGGTATAGTTAATACAAAGATCATTGAGGATTTGATCATGACACTACCAATGAAAGCATTTGAAATTGTATCAATACATGATTGCTTCCGCTGTCATGCAAACAATGGCAACGCCTTGCGTCGTCAATATAATACCGTTATGGCTGACATCAATGACTCTACTATATTGGCAACAATGGCTGACATGGTAGCAGGTAAGTCTGTAAAGGCTCGCAAGGTTGGAACAATACCACGGGATGAAATCCTAAACGCGAACTATATGCTTGCCTGATGTTAGTTAACTTACTCCCCTGCTTCGGCAGGGGATTAATTTTTTATTACAAGCGGAGTTTAATATGACCGATAGATATTACTGTATAGATGAAGAAAAGAAAATACTATACCACAGCACAGAAGAAGGTATTCTTGAAGATCCTGAATTGATCTATAGGGCAACTTCTAATTGTCCTAATCCTAAATTAGTATTTGCACATATGTTAAAAAATGAAAAAGTAAATACGGGGTTTAGGGTGGTTAACTACGACGTACATCCTTCTACGTAAATAATCTTTGTCTCTTTGGTTCTAAAATCTAGGAGATGAAACAATGGCCGCACTTAAACCAAGTCAAGTAAAACAATTTGTGATGAATGCACTGGAAGCAGGGGAAATCCCCTATGTATCTGGGCCACCTGGTATTGGTAAATCAGACATTATGCAACAAGTTGCAGATATGTTGAATTTAAAACTATTAGATATTCGGTTAAGTCAAATGTTACCTGAAGATCTAACGGGATTACCATCTATGGATGATACCCGTAAAAAAGCAACATATGTTGAATTTGATACATTTCCTATGGAACACGACAACATACCTGATGGGTATTCAGGTTGGTTAATCTTCCTGGATGAATTGTCATCAGCTTCTGAAGAAGTTATGGCAGCCATCTATAGCCTATTACTAGGTAACAAAGTTGGTGGTAAACCAATACACGAAATGGCATTTATCTGTGCAGCAGGTAACAGAGCCAAAGATTCAGCTATCGCTCGTGCGTTACCGGATACACTGATCACACGTATGCTATGTGTGGAGATGAAGGTAAACGTCGGTGATTGGGTGAAGTGGGCAAAAACTGCTAAAGACACCAGTGAGATTGTTCAGACATTCATTGAAAAAAATCCAGACCATTTATTAGGGGATGTTGCGCATGAAAAGCGTGAAGAATTGGAAGCATATTCGCAACCTCGTGGCTGGGGTAAAACAATGCGTATTGTTAATCTTCATGAGAAACGTTCTAAAAAGGCAATGAGTAATCAGCGTGAAGTAAAAGACCCGGCTACAGGACTACCTGTACCTAAAAGTAGTGGTTCATCAGAGGGGCTACCAATTAAAAACGACATCAAAGCATTAATCAATGCAGCAGTTGGTAATCTAGGTTCTCGTGCATTCTGTGAGTATTATAATGACTCAATGAAAATCCCATATCCTTGGGAAGTCGCTCAAAGCCCAAACTCAGTACCTATACCGTCTACACAGATCGGAAAGGCCAAACTTACTGCAGATCTAGCTGAATTTTATATAAAATCAGCAGATTCATCACGCAAGGCTGTGGTTCAATTTATGAATCGTATGGACAGTGAACATTCATCTCTATTTGTAGAAATAATTGGTGAAAATATTGGTACAACCGCATCTGATATGAAGCTTGTTCAACAACTAAAAGATCGTTTAGGTGTTGTTGCTATGACTCCAATGCCGGGTGTTGCACCTGTAGGGAGTAATGACACAGCAGTAGTAATTCCCCCTAAACCTATAAGGCCGAGTGTTGGTGCGACTACAGCTGATCATTATCGGTATAAGAATGAAGTTTTGGCTTGGGAAACACAATATGGAGAACATGATACCTTATCAACTTCAAATGGTAGTAGTGTAGATAATATCTTTTAACTGAAAGGCTATAGTATGACAAATGTAGTATTTGTTCCACCCTCAGTACCTGGTAGCGATCCTTTCGCTATCACGGTAGGGAAGGATGCAAACGGCAAATGGCAGACTAACGTACCTGGTTTACCAGGAGCAATGGTCGAGCCAGATGCCAAACCTATGACCCGTGTAAATGAAACACTGAAGCGGGTTGTAGAAAAACAAATGGAAGATCCAAAATTTGTAGGTCTTGCAAAGTACTGTACAAATATTCAGTTTGCATGGTCTACAGCTATAGATACTGCTTGCGCAGGTCATGGGTTTATTTTCTATAACCCACACTTCTATATGTCTCTACCTGAAGAAACACAAAAAACTGTAACAGCTCATGAGATCTGGCATCTAATTCTAAAGCACCTTGAACGTGGTAAGTTAGTAGATGGTGAGATCCACAACTGGGCAGCTGATCATGTTATCAATCTTGGTTTAATTGCAGACGGGTTTACATGGGAAGGGTTTCAACCTTTGGCAGATCCAAAATACAATGGAATGTCAACTGAGCAGGTGTACAACATCTTGTATGCAGAGGAGCAGAAGAAACCCCCAAGACCTAAAGGTGGCGGTAAAGACGGATTGCCAGATCCTAATGCAAAACCTGAACCAGGTATGGGAGGTACAACACCATCTGCTGATCAAATTGAAGATATGATCGAAGATGTTTTAGCTCAAGAAGGTGATGTAACATCTCTGGATGAGCAGAAATCTGATGCTGGTAAGGAAGTTGATAAGTACTCAAAACAGTGTGGTAATCAAGCTGGAAATACAGGTATCCAGTTAGATTTATCTACAACAATGATTCCTATTATAGGTGCAACATATCAGGAAATCTTTAAAGATTACCTTATTGATCCCCTATCTGGAGGTAATAGGACGTTTTTACGTCCAAATCGCCGTCAGGTTGGAATGAAGGGGTCACCACTGCGTCTTCCAGGTCGTTTCCCTAAACGTGGTCATATCAACCGATTGACCCATCTGGTGTACGCTCTGGACGTATCTGGATCTATTAGCCAGAAAATGGCCCAACAGTTCCATGACTCAGTACGGAACTTGAAGGATGTCTTGAACCCTGAGAAACTTACTGTACTGTTCTTTGACACACGAATTGTGTTGGAGAGGACGTTCACAGACAAGCAGCCATACGGTAAAATACATGTGAATGCTGGAGGAGGTACAAACCTAAATCCAGTATACCGTAGAGTGGAGGAGATTAACCCAGAAGCTTTAGTAATTTTCACTGATTTATGTGTAGGTATTCCTGCTGAACCAAATTGGGACACTATTTGGTTACTTCCAGATAAACGTTGTAGGATTCCAAACGATTTAACCTATGGGAAAGTGTATTTAATTCCAGAGGAGTAAAATATGGCTATCAGTAATACGCCTCTAACTTCAAATGAAATATCCGAGTTCTTAGAGATACTAAATAATACTCCAACCTTACTTACTACAAGGTTGGAGTATCCCTTACCTGATGTAAGTGATTCGGTTACATCCAATAAATTCTATTTTGGAGATTTTAAACAAGATAAGGATGATATGGCTAACCAATTTTACGATGATGTTGAAATGGAAAAGACCAGACTCAATAATATATTTCATGAGATGGTTAATCTGTTCCCAGAATTTGATAGTAACTCAACATTATGTGTTAGTGCTTACACCCTTATGTGGGCAGAATATGATAAACAATACGCCATCAAAGGTAGAGGTGTATCTGCTCAAAATCCATTTGGTGAGAAGCCTAATGGTAAGAAAATTGCAAGGGAAGTATGTAAGTATATGTGCGCAATAATCCATGAAAGGAAAGATGATGACATCTATAATGGATCAAGTGAAGAACAACCTGAACGTTATGACGTTAGAGAATGGGTACGCTCATAATTATGAACACATGGCGCAGGAATACATTGATGAGATGGATGAACAGTCTGGTATTGAGGGATATGATCCTGAGAATCTAGTTGATAGAATTATGGCGTGCCAAGCTGTAGCGCATTGGCGTGAAACTAACCCATCAACTGATGTTGATATGTTCATGGTAGAGCATGAGACCCTTTCTGGTTGGGAAGCTATGGAAACCACACAGAACGCTATAGGAGAGACCTGTCGTGTGACATATACAACTGAAGCTGAAGCCTTTGAATCAATCAAGGACTATGTGACAGAGGTTCTGTTACAGGTTGAATCTGGTGAGCGTGATGCTTCCACACAATATTACACATCCGAATTTCGGGTCGTACCTTTTATTTCAAGTTAGGACAAAATAATGGTTATCAATGGAACGAGCCTACTAAAGATGGCGCCAATCAAAAATATGTTTGCAGTAAAATGTAAACAACACGGGGTGTCCTGTGGGATGTCTGAAGCTGGATATGATATCCGGATCAAACAAGATGTATTCTTTAGTTCAAATGGAGCTTTCATGTCCGTTGGGTACAAAAAGGGTCATGAGAAATCAGGAAATTTTATCCTAGCTTCAGCAATTGAAGAATTTCAAATGCCCTCAAACCTTGTCGGAGAAGTTAAAGATAAGTCCACTTGGGCACGTAAAGGTCTGTCAGTATTCAACACAGTGATTGAGCCAGGATGGAATGGATTTCTAACCTTGGAACTTGTTTATCATGGTTCAGAGGATCTACATATTCCAGCTGGTGCTGGCATTGCACAAGTAGTCTTTAGTCAAACAATACTACCAGCTGATTATGGATCTGGTAAGTATCAGAACCAAGCAGATGAACCTGTTGAAGCGAGGGAGTCCTGATAGTATGATGGTAAATATGCGAACACATGAACATGATAGAGATATGCCCGTCAAAATTGTAGTAAGTGGGGTAGAGTTGGAGTTATACTTCACAGATGATCAAACTGGTGATTATATACATCACACCAAAATGGGTGAAAGTGTAAACGATCAACGCTGGTACACACCAGTATACAGAGAATACTGACTCTGTTTTTGTGCTGCTCCCCTGCCCTTAGGCGGGGGAGCATTTGATAACTTATGGTGACGGCAGCCAAGTGCCGGGAATAATTTAGGAGCAAGACAATGCTGTAAGATACCCGACTACCTCAATCGCAATATTACTCCACCACATGTGGAGTGCGATAATACCCTGCTACAGCTGAAAAACGCTAATATACGTGACAATAATCCGAACCCAAGTTGGTTAAGGTGAGTCCGAACATTACTGGATTGATTTC
>Ga0209094_1000236_pt1 | contig 44285 bp, 46 predicted proteins | sample COGITO_mtgs_1004_2_FD_184790 | JGI IMG/M metagenome (GOLD analysis project Ga0209094, IMG submission 184790) | Pelagic marine microbial communities from North Sea - COGITO_mtgs_100430 (SPAdes) (version 2) | ecosystem: Environmental > Aquatic > Marine > Epipelagic ... | reverse complement strand
CGCGACTAGGTCGTGCCACATGATTACCGTGATAGGTAGGTGGGATGTTTTCTCTACGCTTTTCCAAGCATTCCTAGTTAGGTCTCTACTGGTGGTTACCAGGATCCCTTCGTGGACTTGCCCGTCCGCGTCCACGATAAACTTGTCAACGCCTTCTTTACTTAAGTCTTCGCTGGTGCATTTGGCTTGCACCGCCCATAACCGCTTCTCGTGGTCTTCTACGAGTAGGTCTGTCCCGCCGTCATCGTCACGCCACCTGCGTGGGTGTTTAACGAACCAGCCCGAATTAGCAGCGTTCGCTTGGAGCTTGCTAGCCCACATCGGCTCGTTGCGTAGGTAGTACAGCGCCGCCATCTCGAACAAAGTCCCGCGAGCGGACTTGGACTCTATCTGTTGTAACTCATGCCACACGCTTTCGAATGATCCCACTTGTAAGACTGTGCGTTCGTAAGTCAGAAGCACGAGTATTTACAGGGAGCGTGACCCCCACTGTTGCTCACCCCAGGGTGAATAGGGCAAATATAGGTGAGCAGGGCGGATTTAAATGTATGTGCACAAAACTGTAGACAGGTAAGCAAGGCGTAAACGTAAAGAACACCCGCTGAATTATTCAGCGGGTGTTCTGGATTACAGGTTGTTTATTGTCCGTACCTGGGTACGTCGTACCCACATATGTAACCACCGTTACCGTCTTTAGGCCACTGGGCCCAAGAGTTGTACCAGCCTTCTGGGCAGTAGAAACTACTTTCCCAAGTAAGCTGATCGCCCTCTTCCGGGAGGAGTCGGGTTTTTACCTCTACCGCCTCAATTTGCCTACTCCAAGTACCGCCAGAAGAGGCTGGAGCTGCAATAGGTGCTGGAGCTGCAGCAGGTGCTTGCGCTGGATTAGTGGAAACACGCACCCAACGAGTGGAAGCGATGGTGCCCTTGTTCAGCGCAGTAAGGAGATTAAGGTTGACCACCATGGCGTTAGCTGTTGTGGCAGCGGCCTCGGTTGACGACCATATGACACCGGTCTGCGGTAAGGAGGCGTTCGTTCCTTTAGCTCCGACCATTGTCTGTACCTCGTCGCTGGATGGCATGTACCAGTCCGTGTATCCGCCAAGGCTGTAGCTTGAGGCTTGTTCAGCTAAAGACGTGCACGGTGCGGTGCAATCGGCAACGATAGCGTCCGTGTTAGTTTCACCATCGACAGCGCTGTTAGCTCCTGTTACCGAGTTCGTAGTGGATGACCACGCGCTAGGCGCGCTGTCAACAGGGGCGACCTCGAGGTAGGAACCGTCAGGGTTCACCTTGATTACAATGCCACCAGCTTGACCAGTATCACCAAGATTGATGGCAAAGGCGGCAGGTGACGCGGTTAGCGCAAATGCGGTAACTAGAATCGTAATTAAAGACTTTTTCTTCATTACGGACTCCTTTCATGTTTTTCAGTTGGAACGCATTCATCAACCCAGCAGGGTCTTCATGCAGTACCAACTGCACAGTGGGCGTTAATGTGGAACGAACAAGGAAATCTCTAAGCAAGACCACAGTGCCCCCGCCTAGTTAAAAAGGCAGTAGGGAACGTAAAACCACCCCCGAGCAAAAGCTCAGGGGTGGTTGGTAAACACCATTTTTACTATTAACCTAGAAGCTCACCCAGTTGGGCATGCAACTTAGCTAACAACGAAACGTCAACATCTAAGTTCTCGTCAGCAACTAAAGAGCTAACAATATTTAGCGCGACCGCCGCCTGCTCATCTTCACTAAAATGCTTACGCATCTTGGTACCGATGTGCTGCGGGGAAGGGATAAGCCTCATACCTAAAGAATCGTAGTAGTAGGTATCCCTCGACGGACGGTTCTCAATCTGAGGTTGGAATGTGACCACGTCGCCACCTGGGCGAGTGTGTCCCATATCCCACTCTGCGAGCGGAGTATCAACGATCTCCTGGTGGTAAGCCTTAATCAGCTCCACCTGCTCTGACTTAGAAAGATCCATGTTAGCTGCCTCCATTCGGCGGTAGCGTTCATGAAACTGCAACTGATCGTGAAGGAGGTATACCGTTTGGTCGTACACCTTCACACCAGAAATGCGATCCAAGCCCCATTGAGTTACCTGTCGTGCGGGCTGAATAACGTCCTTAGAAATGCGTACGGTCTTCTTTGAGGCAAAATACATTGCCTTATTGAAGACCTCCAGGTCTTCGCGCGTGAAACCGAAGTGACGGTGCGCAACCAGGAGATTCACCACCTGAAATTCCAACGAAGTAGGATTCTTCGGTAGACGCATCTCAGGATAAGCTCTGTTGAGCTTCTTTAGATGCGGGTGATTGTCGGCGTAAACCCCAATCGAACGGATGGCGTCAGCCATTACCTTCCGACCAGCGGTGGACAGGATCCAGAAAGACTTACCGGTTGTCTCATCAAACTGAGCTGAGACGTGATCTGATTGCTGTGATCCCCTAGTGGGGAAATCAATCTCGGTGTCATAACGGATAACGTCGGCGATGCGCCTAGGCGATCGCGGGTACGAAGGTAGCTCAGAATCAGACAGCATCTGAGTCTTGCAGCTTTTACTCGTAGCCATTTTTTTAGGTAAGACCCACGAAGTTCGGTGATCTTACCTACAACAGTTACGGCGAGAGGGTAAAAGTAAAGGAGCGACTAGGGAACTTTCGCTTCGTCACTTACGCGTCACTGTGCCCTCGCCGCGCAATCAAGCACCTCGCCCTAAACGTAAAACACCCCGGCCGAAGCCGGGGTGTGCGGTTATTCCTTACTGTAACCACTGCGCGTGCATGCTCTCTATGACGTCCCGTCCCACTCGCGCGGTACCAGTACGCCTAGCGTCCCTGCGGACGCACTCTTCAACCCCGATGTGGGTGAAGTCCACCAGTTCAACCTCCGCCGTGTACTCATCCCCGATCCGGGAGAACCGTTCGAAGTGGTAGGGGTTCAGATTGGTGTCATGTACCACGATGGACTTGCCAGCACTCAGCGCCGTTCTCACGGCCTGGTCTTGGGTGGCTACCGTCCACTTCTCCACCTCGTTACGCCCTAAACCTTCGGGAGCGAGGGGGCGAATGTGGTCTTTGCTGGTCTCGAGTACATGGCCGTTTGATTCGCGTGTGTACTCCATAGCCCAGGTTGACTTACCCGATCCGGGTAAACCTACCGTCATGTAAATCGTAGGCATTGTGTACTAGGAAGCTTTCGCTAGGCGTGTAGCCCACACTTGGGCTATCCCCGGGGCTATAAGCGCCATTTCATCCTCGGTGAAACGGTTTCCTTTCACCTGGTTGCACACAAAGCAGCAAGGCGCGATATTTGACAGCTCGTAACCCCGATCTGAATCAAGACGATCAACGCCCATGTTCTTCACGTCATTTTGAACCTGGCTCTTCATACCAACCCTGGCAATGTCTGCTTGGGAAATCTTGCAGAAGTGACACACCTGCTCGGTTTTCTTGCGCCAGAGGCAGAAGTCGTCAGCGGTTATATCCAACGAAGGGGGCGCAGAGGTACGGTTGAAACCAGAAGCCAAATTGGATTTTGTTGTGCTGTATAGGGTTCGAGAGGTTTTGCAATCTTGGCAGTAGGAGCTCCTGCCCGAAGGCAGCAACTCTGTACATATGAGACAAGAACCAGACACAAGACCCCAACCTTTTCCAAACATCGAAAAGGTGGCACGAGGTGCTCAGGTGTGCCTAAAAGTTGAAAGGAACCATTTCCGATAAACGCTTAGCGTTCAGAGGCCAAGGTGGCGGCCGGGTACTTAGCCCAGCCATATCAATGTGCCCCAACAACGCCCAGAGGCACTAGTCAGGAGTCTTGGGAAAGTCCAAATTGGCTGCTTTTGGCGCTTCTACGTACTGCCTGGCGATGCCCTGTGGGCACCGTGAGTGTATGAGAGTTACAAAGGACCTAGCCATAGCGGGCGTGGCGGCCATTACCGTACTGTCACTAGGCGCTTTTTCAGAAAGCCAAAACTTAGCCCAGGTGGCCGCACTGAGTGACTCCCCCGCAGAGGGTGCAACTGTGGTAGCTCTAGAGAACGGTGTTTACCCGATGCCAGGTGGGGCCCTTGAAAAGTGTGCCCAATGGTATGAACTCAAAGGAGACACCCTGTGGCCAACCACCATCGTTGGGGTAAGTGCAGATGGGAACCTTAAAGTAAACTTGGACGAAATTGATACAGCTGCGGAAAGTACACACACGCTGCGTGGGGAAGACTGCGCCGACGGGTCACCGAAAATCCAGCGGGAAGTAAACCTGAGCGTCCCACTGGTGATCAACGGTCCCACATTCCTAGCCCCGTGGGCAAAAGATGCTGTGAAGAAAAATACTTGGGTTGCGAAATCTGCCAGCGGCACCGCGGTTCAAGTGTCGTTAATACGCAAAGGTGAAACCGTACAGACTAAGACCTCCGATTTGAACACCGTAAAACTTAGCGCACCGTTCACAAAGAGCACACCGCGCAAAGGATGGGAAATACAAGCGATCAGCGGTGAGAGCGTTTTGACCAAACCAATTTACATAGCTAACAAGTGGGCACCCCTTACGGAAGGGCGGCACACCCTAGAGAAGTGTTCCACGCTCACCTACCATGTGAACAAAGAAGCTCAGCCAGTCAAGATTAACGGTATCGAAAAAGACATTTCGAAAGCCTTCCGGATCTTGGGTGAGGTTACCGGTCTAAACTTTGTTCCCACCGAGGACGAAGATACAGCTGACATAAAGTTCATCTGGGATGAGATACCCGGACCACACGCAGCCCTGGGTGGGCAGCGGATCCGCACACACAACGGTGAAACCACCGTCCGTGGAAACGTGCAGCTAGACACAACCGAAGCCTGGCTTCACAAACCTGGGTTTGCAACAAACGCTGGCTCCCTACCAGGGCGAGGAGCACTGCTACTCCACGAGCTGGCGCATGTGCTTGGGCTAGGGCATGTCGCAGACCAGGAGTCGCTCATGACCTCTGTCTTCGAGCCTGGATCCGACGCCGCGCTTTCAGAAGGGGACAAGCAAGGACTTGCAAGCATGTACGACCCTAAAGGGTGCAGTTGGGCCCCAGGGTTGAGTTAACCCACCGCAAGTTGCATCCACGTCACCTTTGGTGTAAACAAGGGACGTGCAATACCACATTTACCCTGGCGACCTTGTGCTCCTAGCCTCCAAATGGAAAGAAGTGCGAGAAGAGGAACGCCGACTTGCCAAAGAGGTCCACCAGGCTTTGCGTAAGCACAGTGAAGCCGGTGTGAACGAATCCCAACTGGCAAGGTACGCCAAGGTGGACCGCATGACAGTCCGAAGAGCCTTAGGGAAAATGAACTAAACATCCTTCTCGTAGATACCAACAGAACCGCCTGTGAAACTGGCACCATCGGAATCTGGTGCTGGGTAGCGGAACTTTAAAGGACCACTCCCCTTTCTTGAAACACCACTGCAGCAAAAACCATTGCGCATCACGGTTGAGCAGGCACGGTGTTAAAGGAAGGAATGATGACTATTTTAAAATCTTGCCAAGAGTGCAACGAATCCGTACCAGGGGTTGACCCGTCCAAAGTTAGCGAAGCATCCCACGCAGTGACAGTTACACCTAGTGGCCACATAGTAATGGGATACTACGACGGAAAGAGCTGCCTGGACGAAGCCCATGTTGTTGACCAAGTAAGTCAACTAAGCCACCTCAGCTGCTGGGTCAAGGCCAGGTACACGCCGGGCGATCAACTAGCCAACCGTTAAATCCACCGCCGGCGCCTACAAGTGGCGAATTCGGCGTCAAGTGTGATCGGTAATACTACAAACAGTCTAGTAAAAGCACGGCTTTATCCAGTTTGGTCGAAACAGTTAACAGTATGGTTAAAGTAAAAGGAAAAGAGTACACGCTTGGTTGGGTTTTTACCTGGACTCTGGCTGCAGTACTAGGGGGCTTACTTCTTTCCTACACACTTAGCAACTTTGTTTTCAAAAGCGCGGTAGTGCCCAGTAACTCAATGGCTCCGACGCTAATGGCAGGTGACCAATTCGTGTACTCCCCCATCGTAGCTAAAGCTGGGGTAAACCGAGGTGACATTGTCGTATTTAAAGACCCCGGAGGGTGGTTGCTCCAGGACTCAGCTTTTTCATTCGGAGTGACTGCTGCACTAAAATCTTTACGGTTGAGTGAAGAGTACGTTAACGGCACCGGTTTAGTAAAACGCGTAGTAGCTGTAGGTGGGGACGAAATTACATGCTGCAACGACTCAGGTGAACTGGTTGTCAACGGAATCCCACTGATCGAGGAATACATCAAAGGCGACACTGACCAGCGTAAGTTCTCAATTGTCGTACCGGAAGGTCACGTGTTTGTGCTAGGTGACAACAGGGGTGACTCTGCAGACAGCAGGAGTCACCTTTCAAAAGACTCAGGTTCGATTCCCCTGGGTCTAATAGAGGGTGTAGCTGTGCTAATCACCCAACCCCTTACCAGATCCGGATTACTCTGATGGTGAGTAACAGACCATGGACAGCAGCTACTCGCACGGGACTGTTTTAAATATGTCCGCTTTATGTTGCTGTTCCTGCGTACCAGTTGTAGATCCAGGTCCGGAACCGGTATTTACAAAAATCCCAACGTGTGAGCATGCTCCCACCATCACCGTCATTTCAGTGATGCAAGCAGACGACCATGACGAGTTCACGCTAATCGTAGAGTCAGATGACTATTTGCCGTTACCCGTTGGCTGGACCTACAGTCTTGAACAAGACCATCAGGCGTTCAGTGAAAGGTTCCCCATCGTGCGGCACGCGGTGACCACATCAACTTACAAAGCGCACGCGGACCGGTCCCTCTACCATGTAGCTACACTTGTCAGTTCATCTTCCTCCGGGGTGGAACCAACGCCCTTCCCGAGACCCGATGCTAACGACTTACAAGAGCAGGTTTAGCAAACGAGACGAAAGCCGCTGATGTAACAAGCTTGTACGCATGACGCGGCTTTTGGGCCAGCTCCGGCAAAGTCTTCCTAGCTTTAGCCAAAGACATCGAACCACGAGCAGAGTTACACCACCTGTGTGCAATCTTGTAATTAATAGCTTCGGACTTACCACCACAGGAAGTAGGGCTCACATGGTCAATAGTGGGAGCGAGAGCATCTAGTGGATCACCTGAGTCAGCATCCAAAGTAGGTCCGTAACAAATGTGACATACCCATCCTGATCCAGTAGCGATGCGCCTAAGGATTCGGGCCGTGTGAGACTTACGGGTCTTCGCTACAGTGATAGTCGACATTACAAGAACTTCACTATTTCGTTTGTGTTCATGCCATCAATGTGCCTTGAAAACTAAAACCTACACTTGAAAAACGACCAGCGGGGTGTGGATTGTTCGAATTACATACCGTGCGATAGTGCCAATACGGGGCCGCGTGAGCACATTAAAAGTGTTGGAGGTATCGCATAGTGGCTTAGTGCGCTCGCTTGGAAAGCGGGTAAGGGGAAACTCTTCGCAGGTTCGAATCCTGCTACCTCCGCTCTAAAGTATAAACAAAAGGAATACCCCTCAGCAGAAGAAATCTAGCTTGTCGGTGGGGTGGGGTAACGTGTGTCCCGGTGGTCCGGTGCCCCGATTACCCCCCATTATCAAAGTGCCGGACCATCCCCCTGCTTAGCCTTTAAGAATTTCAGGCGACCCTAGAGGCTTTCACCGCAGCGTTAAGACAAGATTTTCTAAAGTTCTTATCTGAGCTGTCAGTGCGCCACCAAGATCTCGCGAATGTAGAGAGTCTTTAATCCGGTCCATCGCCCGAATTATTTCATGGCGGGTATCGTGGGCGGCACCGTCAAGGGATGCCAGTACCCGTGTCGCACTTGTTAACCACGACTGAGCCAGGTTCAAATGAGTGAGCTCCCTGGAGGCCTCATCTAGTATCTGCCGAGCCGACGGTGTCGTGGGAGAAACCTCACGAGCAATGAGCACCACAGATTTAATCGCTCCGTCAAGTTCTGCCCGTAGCTGCGTATTAAGGTTTGATTTACTGAGCCGCGATTGTAGGCCCTCAGCTTTGTACAAAACGTTATGGCGGGAAGCGTATACGCGAGAAATTCGGCGGGACGGTACTTCTTTAGCGGCTTTTCGTTGCTGACGATTCTTAGTTTCTGACATGTAACGCCTTTCGTAGAAGCGATTTGCTACTACTGAAAGTTCCGACAACTGGAGCCAAATCAAGTATTTCGCATGTAAATTACTCAATGAGAGGAAGTTGCGACACTCCAAAAATCCGTAACGAACGGGCGCCATTTAGCAAGCGAGGTCGGCGTGCTCTTCCCAGCCTGGGGCTGTTGATAGGAACGCTTCCGTGAATCCGTCTGGCAGTTCGTCTTTAGTGACGCGGAATTGGCTGTGTAGTTTTTTCAAGTAGTGCTTAAACTCTGTTTCTTTCTCTAAGGCTTGGGAACCCAAGGGGTACTCCCGGGTTCGTAGTACTTCGGTGAGCCCTTGGCTAGCGTGCTTCGCTAAACGGGCATCTAAGTTGCTTGTATTCGCTATACCTAGCTTTACAATAATGGAGTCTTCAGCATGTAATCGCTGCTGTGAAACGAGATAAACGAACGCTGGTTGGGTCTGATCAAAACCGTATTCAGCACACGCAGGGCAACCCCTACCCTTCGAGCGGTTGTTTACCGTAGCTTTCCATTCGTGACCCTTATCGCACAACCAGGTGGTTTTCTTCGTAGAACCAGCCGTCAGGGTGGTCGCGATGCTCTGATCTTTAAGTTGAGCAGCCAGCTCTGGGTGCGTTGTCGCGAGGTCGTTGTAACCAGGGAGAACTTTCTGACCGGCACAGAAAGGGCAAGTACCACCCCTCCCCGTCCGGTGGGCGACCGTCGCTTCGTATTCGTGACCTTCTGCGCAAATCCAAACAGGCTTATTGTCAGAGCCGAAAGTCAGGGTGGTCGCGAGGCTTGGGTCTTTTAGCTGGGCAGCGACCTCCGGATGTGTTGTCGCGAGGTCGTTGTAACCAGGTAGAACTTTCTGTCCAGAACAGAACGGGCAATTATTGCCGTTCGCTCGATTGGCGACTACCGCTTCCCATTCGTGACCTTCCTCGCACAACCAGACGGGTTTCTTACTCGAGACGGCCATCAGACTAGTTGCTAGGCTCTGATCTTTTAGCTGGGCAGCTAGTCCCGGATTTGTTGTAGCCAGGTCCGTCTCACCAGGGATAGCAAACCGTCCGGAACAGAACGGGCAAGCATTACCCCTCTTGCGGCTGTTGACCGTCGCTTCCCATTCGTGACCTTCCTCGCACAACCAAGTGGGTTTCTTCCCAGAGTTGGCCGTCAGGGTGGTAGCGAGGCTTGGGTCTTTTAGCTGGGCAGCGAGCCCCGGATTTAGTGTCGCGAGGTCGTTGTAACCAGGTAGAACTTTCTGTCCAGCACAGAACGGGCAGCCATTACCCCTCGTGCGGTGGGAGACGGGCGCTTCGTATTCGTGACCCTTGTCGCACAGCCAGATGGATTTCTTACTAGTGCTGACCGTCAGACTGGTTGCGAGGCTTGGGTCTTTTAGCTGGGCAGCGAGCTCAGGATTAAGTGTCGCGAGATCCGTCTCACCGGGGATAGCTAACCGTCCGGAACAGAACGGGCAACCACTACCCTTCGAGCGGCTGAAGACCGTCGCTTTCCATTCGTGGCCTTCCGCGCAAACCCAAAAGACCTTCTTATTAGAGCCGGCCGTCAGGCTGGTCGTGAGGCTCTGATCTTTAAGTTGAGCAGCAACCTCAGGATGTGTTGTAGCCAGGTCGTTAAAACCAGGGAGAACTCTATGACCGGAACAGAACGGGCAACCACTACCATTCGAGCGGCGCTGGCCGACGGACGCTTCGTATTCGTGACCCTTGCCGCACAGCCAGGTGGTTTTCTTACTAGAACTGGCTGTCAGACTAGTTGCGAGGCTTGGGTCTTTAAGTTGGGCAGCGAGCTCGGGGTGCGTTACGCCGATATACTCCTTCACGCCCATAGTTTAAACTGTGCCTAAGTACCGCACGGGTTCACTAGCTTTAAAAGCGTTCACACTGGTGGCCATCAGCAAGCGAGGTCGGCGTGCTCTTCCCAGCCTGGGGCTGTTGATAGGAACGCTTCCGAGAAGCCGTCTGGTAGTTCGTCTTTAGTAACGCGGAATTGGGTCGGTAATTTTTTCAAGTAGCACTTAAACTCTGTTTCTTTCTCTAAGGCTTGGGAGCCCAAGGGGTACTCCCGGGTTCGTAGTACTTCGGTGAGTCCCCGTTTAGCGTGCTTCGCTAAACGGGTGTCTGAGCTGTGTGTGTTTGATATACCCAGCTTTAAAATAATGGAGTCTTCGGGGTGTAGACGCTTCTGTGCAACAAGATAAACGAACGCGGGTTGGGTCTGATCAAAACCGTATTTCGCACAGCTAGAACAACCGTTACCCTTCTTGCGGTCGGCTACCGTCGCTGCCCATTCGTGGCCCTTGTCGCACAACCAAGAGACCTTCTTATTAGAACCAGCAGTCAGGCTAGTCGCGAGGCTTGGGTCTTTAAGTTGGGCAGCGAGCTCAGGATTAAGTGTCGCGAGATCCGTCTCACCGGGTATAGCAAACCGTCCGTAACAGAACGGGCAACCCTTACCCGTCGTGCGGTTGTTGACCACCGCTTCCCATTCGTGGCCCTTGTCGCACAACCAAGAGACCTTCTTATTAGAACCAGCAGTCAGGCTAGTCGCGAGGCTCTTATCTTTTAATTGAGCGGCAAGCTCCGCATGCGTTGTCGCGAGGTCCGTCTCACCGGGTATAGCAAACCGTCCGTAACAGTACGGGCAACCGTTACCCCTCGTGGCGGTCTGCGACCTTCGCTTGCGGCTTGCGACCTTCGCTTCCCATTCGTGACCTTTGTCGCACAACCAAGAGACCTTCTTGTCAGAACCAGCAGTCAGGCTAGTCGCGAGGCTCTTATCTTTTAATTGAGCGGCAAGATCCGGATTTGTTGTCGCGAGATCGTTGTAACCAGGGAGAACTTTCTTATTGGCACAGTACGGGCAACCCTTACCCTCCGTGCGGTTTTTGACTGTCGCTTCCCATTCGTGACCTTCCGCGCAAACCCAAACAGGCTTCTTGTCAGTGCCGGCCGTCAGGCTGGTTGCGAGGCTTGGGTCTTTTAGTTGAGCAGCAATCTCAGGGTGCGTTACATCGATGCAGTCCTTCGCTCCCATCCACGAAACTGTGTTCAGAAACACCAAAACGGCAATAAAGCCAAGAAAGACGGGAGGTAGGGCACTTAGTGTGTAAGGGGGTATTAAAAGATTGCGCTACATGCGTTCCAGCGTTTGAAGCGTTCACACTCGTGGGCCACAGTGTGGTTGTACATACTTTCAACTAGCTTTACGGCCAGGAGTAATCCCCCGGTGTCCTGTCCATCGGCCCGTTCTCCACACAATCTGGTGAGTCGTACTCCGATGACAAAAGAGGGGTAAGAATCCCATCCACCAAAGATGGGAATTGCGTCGCTACCGAATCTGAGGCACCAAGGGCGGTCGCCATGCGGTCAGCTTCTTGGGTTGCGTTGCATTGTGCTCTGGCTTCATCCAAAACGCCACGAACATGCTCGGCCTCGTGAGTCAAAACACCAACCCCGCGTACTGTGGCTTTAGATACCTCGTTGCTACCCGAGAGAATGAAAGTTCGCAGATCGTCGCAGGTCTGCCTCGGCAACCTAACGCGGGAAGAGATTTTGTAGTCGGGTCCAACTTCAACAAAACCCAGGACGCTGGTGCTGCCGCCGCTGTTTAAAAAGGAGAACCAGGAGTCGCACTTAACGTAAGCGTCCTGCAGACCCGTGTAAGTGCGTAATGCGTCAGTAGCAGGAACCTGGACTACGAGGTTCCATCCGGCAAATCCAGCGAAAATGGCACCTATCACCAATGGGAATATCACTGGGGCGTGAGAGCCGGAATGTAAACGGGCGCCAATTACAAACGCTAAAATAAAAAACGCGGCCGCAAAGTAAGCCGAGACCGGTAACCAGGAGACGAAATTCCACAAGATCACCAGAACGTCGTTGGCGTCGTCGAGCATCTGCATACCTGGTGACTGTGCCGATTTCAGCAAAGGTGCACGTATTCCCACAAGAAGTGACACGCGGTTTAAAGGGCACCCATAGTAGACTTTCACAATGCTCACGCCTGCGTGCACTTTTTGAAAGTAGTGTTATCTTGTGTTACGCCCGGCACCGTTAACTGTGTAAGGAGCGTTCGACGCAAGTAAAACTAAACAGAGAGGATCAAATATGAGCCAAATAAAGCCAACAGGACGGGTGCACACGCTGCCCCTGCTGGCCAAGACGGGCCAGCTGATCATCCTGGGAACTGTTATTAACTACGGTTCAATGTCTTACAAGGAAGTTGTTTCCATTCTCGGTGACCTTAAAGCCCACAGGGTTGTAAAAGAACTAGAGCAAGCCGGGTGGGTAGTAAAGACAGAAGGCATTTTGACCTTCGGTGGATCAACTAAGCAACTGGCGGCAATGAAATCGATTGTTAAGTACGGGTACACCCCGCTACTTGATGCTCGAGATCGTGTCCGTTCGGTTGACCCAAACAGTGAATCTAGAGTACTAGTTATAGGGTCATTCGCTGCTCGCTTAAATGGCGAAGCTGGATTACCCCCAGGGGATGTGGACATACTCGTTTTAAGCGATGATGTACAAGCAGACCGAGAAGTTCTAGGTGAAGCCATAGAGAACTACTCCCCCGTCGGCCAGCTCGAACTCCACACCATAGTGCGTACCCGTAAAGAGGTAAATACCGAAGGAAACGTGTGGTTCACACAGTTACAGACCAAGCCTTGGCTTTCGCTAAGCGACTTACCTGAAGGGGTAATTTGTGAAGCGGTAACTGAACACAACGCGGATGCAGATCCGGCAGTTGTTTTTGCTTCAGCTTCACGGATGCGAGTTATCGCAGAGGTGCTGCACGGAGGCAGAATGAACCTAACCAGGTTAGGTGAACTCACAAATCTACATAGAACACAGGTCGCACGACATGTGCGGGATCTCTCAGGGTGGCTACACACTGAGACTGACGCCGGTGGTGTGTGGGTTACTTCAGTACTACCAGATTGCTTAACGCAAGCACTAGTTGCACTACTACCAGTGCAGAGTGCTCAAGCTAAAGCTCTGCTGCAAGGTGGAGCAAGCTCAGTCTGGGCATACGGTGAGTACGCTTCGTGGCTACTCGCTCCAAATGGTAAACAACCATTGGTGCAGTTAGTTGCCGTTAACGAACTGGGATTCACCGGTATCGAAGTAGGCGAGATGTTAAACTGGGACGATAGCAAAGTACTACTTTGTGACAGTCTAGAATGGGAGCACCCCAGTAGCCGGCCAATAGTGTCAGCTCAATCGGGAGTAACCGTCAAACTAAGTTAAGAAACCTGAACTGGACAAGTGAGTAACCCTCACTTGTCCAGTTTTTTCTTTTTGGAAGAAAACAAATCCTTTTGCATGTAGCTCCTGCGCGCACGGTTCCAGATAGCGAAGAATCGCTCACAGTCTTTTTAAAGACTACCAAATTATTCAGGAGGATATTATGCAACGCGAAACAATCGAAAGTATGATGGGTTCGAACATCTCGCGTTGCTACAAAAGCAGCGCTGACATCGACGCCCTTAAGTACCAAAGCGAAGAAGAACGCGAAGCCGCTAAACTATTAGCGGAACATGACTTTAACGACATGGCCCTACGCCACCTTTGGGATAGCGCACGGTTCATGCTCGATGGTTTCCTAGCTCAACAAGGACTTGCTGTTACAGCAACCGGAGACAAGCACAAGGTTACTATCGTCGCTAACGAAGCAACTGCACTCGGCTCAAGCATTCCCGCCGTGTTAAAGCAACTCAACACGCTTCGGGCACGACGCAACGAACTCGCTTACCCAAGCGAGGACACACAACCAGCTCTCCGCAAGGAAGTTGATTTTTATACAGGTATCATCAACGGACTTCATTCGAAGTTTGAAGAAGTACTTGAAACACTGCGAGTTTACTCGTAAATCCGCAAATCTTACAGAAGAGGCCCATACCGGGCCTCTTCTTTTTTGTCCTAAACCACTACTTGACCTAAGTGCGACGCGTCTACTGCTTTTTGATACAACCTCGGCACAGTCAATAAAAGTGAGTAAAGACAAGATAGTCAAAAGGTTTCAGCGCCACAGCGCTTACACTCGTTTAGCTACCGGAGTGGGAGTCGGTACAGGTGCCGTTTATGGTTTAGCTGAAATACTCCCCTACGCCGACCCGGTACCTGCAGCAATCACCGTGGTAGTAGCAAGTCAGGTAACCCTGCACCAGGCAACCAAAGTGAGCACTATTCAGATTCTAGGCGCGCTAATAGGTGGGGCATTAGCAGTAGGGGTAGTTACACTCTTCGGAGCTAACGCGCTCGTCATTGGCTTACTAGTTACCCTTGCGTACATCGTGGCCCGCGTCGTGGCTCGTTTCACCCATCTAGCCAGCGAAGAGGAATCTCCGTTTGTGGGTATGAGTCTGTCCGTGACCATCATCCTGCTCATCGGAGTGGGTTTTGACGCAGGAACCGCCGTTGACAGGTTAGGTGGCGTGCTCCTCGGTTCGATAGCTGCATTGTTTGTGACAATACTGGCCTCCCCCGCCAAATGGACCCGGACATTAAAAAAATCTGGGGAAACCCTAGCTGCGGACACGCGTGAGCTACTGGGAATTATTGGAGAGAAGCTCGGCAGCGGTGGCTCATGGGAAGTACGGAACGGGTGGTATGAAGAGAGTATTGAACTGCGCAACCGGTCCTTGGGCTTATCCGCCGGAGTTAACGAAATCAGAAGGAACCGGAGATGGACTCTGCTGGTTTCCCAGGCCGAGGTGTCTGAGCTAGTAGCGGCCGCCGAACTAAACTACTTAAGCACCACTCGACTGTTGTCGCTATGTGCGGACCTGCGCGGAGGCGCTGGGGCCATAGAACTACCTGAAGAGGTACGGGCACCGTTGGCTTTGTTGATGCAGGAAACTAACGCAAACATGGGCAGCGACGATCCGACCGGTCGCATTGGGGTTATCCGTGTAAGGGAGGCGTTGTCCGCGGCGGAAGAAACATCCCAACTAGCTTTAGTAGGTGGAATTGTCTCCCACCTGCAGCGCATCAACGTAGCGCACACAGCGGCATCAAAGGCAAGATCTGATGATGACGAGAGTGAAGAAGACGGAATTGTAGATTAAAACTTACGGATGTAGTACACCAATTCCGACAAGCCCGGGGTGGAGTTAGGAACCTTACTTTTGTACCTGCGATAAGGGATGACCTGCTTGTGGAAAGAACCCTTACACCCTGCGGCGCGGAGGGTCTGCTCAAGTTCATCCGGGGATATGACCCCCTCAGTGTTGTAACTCAGGACAATATGTTCAAAGTTAGCTGCTGCTAGTAGATCTACCAATGCAGGGAGGGCAGTCGATTTGGAACAAAACGGCGAACGGATGTCCTTACCCGGGCGCTGTCCTGTAACACCACGCACCGGTGGGTTGTCATATCGGGCTACGGTCTCCAAAACATGATAGTTAGGTAAATACTGGCGTGCGTTATATGGCGGATCCAGGTACAGGACCTGACCGGTCAAAGACCCCAGCGCCAGGTGGGCATCCATGTTCAATGCTGTGTTAGTCCTCGCATTATCAAACAGGGCAGTTTCCTGTAACGGCAGATCCTTAAGTGCTCGGGAATCCCAGTACTTCAAGAAAGAAGAGTAAGTTCCGGTGGTGTTAGAAACAAAAGGTAGGGCAGCTATTACACAAGCCAGCAGGTAGAAGTAACCATCGTCGGTCAGTAGCTGCGTCGTGCGCCAGGAATTTAAAGACCGGCGGCAGAAGTCAATGCGGGCGGCGTTACTTGTAGTGAGGTACATGCGGGCGGGGACAGAATCAGGAGAGTAGTTCAGTCGTACAAAATCGCTAGGGTCAGGTGAAGGGATCTGCGCTTGCATCAGGTACTGCAAAGGTTCACGCCCAATGTGGGCTTCCAACGCAGCGAAATCAGGTCTGGTGTTAAGCGCAACAGAACCGCGTGAGAGGGCGTAGGAGAAAAACAGAATGTCGTTAGTGGTGACAGCAAAACCAGCTTGCTTCATGTAAGAGCTGAAAGCCAAACTGCCGGCGAACAGGTCAGTGACACAATCGGCAGTAGGTGCCTTAGCCCGAATCAGCTCGTGTATAGCCGGAGCGATGCGTGACTTGCCACCCAGGTACCTCATAACAAGGACGGTGGATGCACCACAAGGTGATACAAGACCCTGGTAAACAAGGCATTTTTACCTTTAAGAACTAGGCATTTTTACGTTTAAGTGAGCTGTTATTCAGATATCTCATCTTCGTCTGAGTTTTCCCACATTGACCATTTGTTTTCCATGTGAGTTAAAGTGCGCTCATATTCGGGGTTCGCTTGTCGTTAAGCACATAAACTTTACTTAATTCTTACAAATGTAGGAAAGCAGTTTTTCAGGAAATGTAGGAAGTAATTTTTATGTCTCCTAAGGTTGGTTAAGCTGTCTCCTTAACTATCGGATTTTCATAAAATCCGCCTTGACGCTGGCGGGTGTGACATTTGTCAAGGGTTTTTGCCCTTTGTTATCAAACTCTTATGTGTGAGATTTGGAGGGGTTTGAATGCGACTTTTGCCATGTGTTAAGTTTTTTTGTTTTTCTTTACATAACACTTTTAGATTAGAAACCTACCCACAACATACCCTTTGGTTGTAATTGTGAGGCGTTACATAATAGGTCGTGTAAACGAACACATAACGATCCGTATGCGTCTCATAGCGCACATAAACCATCCGTATGCGTCTTGTGGCGTACATAGGGTGTGTTACAACCTTACATACAACCTTGACTTATGTAAGGTTCATGCGACTTTTGGAGGCACTTGGATGCGACTTTTGGAGGTATATCTCTTCATTAAAGAAATGTGGAGTTATAGCCGCATCAGCGGAATGTGGGGATTTGGTCACAATGCATCCGAAAACAGTAAAGTTGTGACAACTGTTTAGAAAACTGTCCACATCGTGCCCTGTGGGTGCAATCCCACGGCATTAACCAATCATTTCGCCGCCCGGGCAAACAGTTGCTAACCATTGTTAAGGGTGAGCCATACCTATGGCTAAGTCTTTAGACGTTGGCTGGGTCGGGATTGATCACCCAACGGATCCTTCCATTTGAATTTCGATTAACCGATTAAGTTCTACCGCATACTCCATTGGTAAATTACGTGCAATGGGCTCTACGAACCCACGTACAATCATGGCCATTGCCTCATCTTCGTTCATGCCACGCGACATGAGGTAGAACAGCTGTTCGGCACTCACCTTCGACACTGTTGCTTCATGGCCCATCTGGACGTCATCCTCGCGGACATCTACATAGGGGTAGGTGTCTGATCGGCTAATGTCGTCAATCAACAAGGCATCACACTTTACCGTGCTCTTGGAGTGATGTGATCCTTCAATTACCTTGACTAATCCGCGGTAGCTGGTGCGACCGCCGCCGCGAGCGACGGACTTGCTGATAATCGACGATGAAGTGTGTGGCGCCGCGTGAACCATTTTGGCGCCGGCGTCTTGATGTTGACCTGGTCCAGCCAGTGCAACTGAAAGGGTCTCACCCCGAGCGTGCTCACCCGTCATAACAACGGCTGGGTACTTCATGGTCACCTTGCTGCCAAGGTTTCCGTCCACCCACTCCATGGTGGCACCTTCTTGGGCAACCGCACGTTTGGTCACCAGGTTGTACACATTGGTCGACCAGTTTTGGATTGTGGTGTAACGGCAACGACCACCCTTTTTAACAATGATCTCAACCACGGCCGAGTGAAGTGAGTCGCTGGAGTAAATGGGCGCAGTGCATCCCTCAACATAATGAACGTATGCATCCTCGTCGACAATGATGAGCGTACGTTCAAACTGACCCATATTTTCGGTATTGATTCTGAAGTAAGCCTGCAATGGAATGTCGACCTTCACGCCCTTGGGGACATAGATAAACGATCCACCCGACCACACCGAAGTGTTTAACGCCGCGAACTTATTGTCGCCAACGGGAATGATTGAAGCGAAATACTCCTTGAACATTGCCTCGTGCTCTCTCAGAGCTGTGTCGGTATCTACGAAAATGACACCCTGCTCCTCAAGATCTTCACGGATGTTGTGATACACCACTTCGGACTCGTATTGAGCGGCCACTCCCCCAACGAGGCGCTGCTTCTCTGCCTCCGGGATCCCCAAACGGTCGTAGGTGTTCTTGATATCGTCGGGAAGGTCATTCCAGTCCGCTGCTTGTTTCTCGGTTGAGCGCACGAAGTATTTAATCGTGTCGAAATGAATCCCCGTCAAATCCGAACCCCAATGTGGCATCGGCTTCTTTTCAAAGAGCTTTAACCCCTTGAGCCGTAGGTCTAACATCCATTGCGGCTCATTCTTTTTCGCGGAGATGTCACGGACCACCTCTTCGTTGATGCCTCTCCGCGCATTTGTTCCAGCGTCGCTGGCATCGCTCCAGCCGTAGTCGTAATTGGCCAGGGACTCAATCGTGGCGTCCTGCTCGAGCTTGGCGGCCTTACTTTTGGCCGTTTCAATCTTGGCACTCATGCTGTCACCTGTAGTACTATCCCCAGAAGGCGTCAACCACAATGCCGTCTTCGGTTACCAGGGTTATCCGATTAATGTCGAAATCCATAGTTAGTGCCAGTGGTTCACCATCGATAACACCTACACGGTAGGTGTAGTTGTTAGCCATTATTAGCTCCGCAGCATCTTCCAACGCGAGGTTGCCGAAAGCTATCTCGTCCACGAATACCATCTGATCAGCTGTGGGTTCGGTGACGCCAGGAACGGCACCTTCGTTCGAGGACTCGCTTTGGGGAGAAACAGTCACCGCAATGTCTCGAATTGAACCATCGGGATTGGTGACCGTAATAGTTGCTGTCCCTGAGGAAAGCGCCTCAGCACCTGGGTTAAAGATCGCGTCCCCATCATCTTTCCCTTGCCCAACCGTGAGTACCTCAGTGTTGTCAACGGAGATCGTTGTGTTTACTGGGTCGTCAACCGCTATGACTAAAAAGTCTCCAACTGTGACTGACACTTCGGTTTGATCCGCCGTGACAATGGTCGGTGGGAGCATTTGGACCTCATCAGGTTTAGGGTCTGGAAGGACTAGATCTTCGGTAGGTTCGGGTGTTACGGCAGGGTCGGTAGGTTCTGGTGTGGAAGTGGCAGTAGGTGTGGGTGTCGGTGTAGGAGTCGCTTCCTCGTCAGAGGAGCTACATCCAGCCAGCGTGAGGGCTCCCACTGCAACCAGTGCAACCAGTCCAGCTTTCTTCTTGCCTAGCCTTGAGTTCATTACAAATACCGCTTTCAGTTCGGGGTGCACAAGGCACTTTTCGTGTTCTTATACTTCAATGTGCTTGACCTAAATGTCAATGCAACTAACTAAGGGTACAAACAGCAAACGTTTTGCAATTGTGACCGATGCCGCTATCCCGTTTCGTAACGCAAGTCGGGCAGAGCTTCAGAGAGGCGCTCCAGATCACTGGCCGTCCAATCTGGGTGGCCAATACCTAGCGCCACAGCGGGGCCATTTGGGCACTGTAGGACGGCAGCGTCAACATGACTTTCCCGTTCAACCCCGACCTGAGCGCCATTGCACCTTCTCCTTTTTAAAGTTTTACAATTTGATTTAATGCCCACACTACGGAAAACGCTACCCCGAACCATGATAAAAATTGAAAGATTGAATTGTTACCCATTGTCAGCTCCCGGAAAAGACGGAGATTGGGTGGAGGTTTTGGGTGCTTCCAGTTTTTTCTTTATACTTTTAAAAGTGCGGAGCAAAAATTCCAATTCAACTAGGTATCCCAAGCGTAAGTGCACGCCAGTGCGAACAAGTGGTTACTTGGTGCGATAAGGGACGAGTAAATTAAAGACGGTTCCGGGTCCTTCAGAGCGGTTTAACAGAGTGTAGTTCGCCCCTTTAACATCCTGCACTGCTTCTTTAATTATCGCCAAGCCCAAGCCAGGGGTCAGACCAGGGGTCAGACCAGGGCCAGTATCTGTGATGGTGACCGATATTGCTGAGTCGACCACCTGTGCTCGAACCAGCGTGGGGGCAGATTTAGCGTGGGCCACTATGTTAACTAACGACTGCTCCACACACCGGTACACACATTTGGAAACCTTAGATCCGAAACCCTCACTGAAATCTAAAGTTGAGAAATCGTCTATGTCAGCTGTTAATGGAATTCCGGAGAAAGTAGCTAGTAATACTTCCAACGAATCTTTCAAATTCAGTAACGAAATAGTTGGATTTAACGACCGTGACAGTGCGCGTACTCGATCATTGTTTAGTGTCACCAGCTTGCCAGCTGCGTCGGTCATCACTTCGGCGGCAACGGCGTCGGCGGTGTCCTCTGCCGCCAAGCGTAGCTCCATGACCACAGCCAGCACCTGCGGTTGGAAAGTGTTGTGTAGTACACGAGATAGTCCCACTTGGGATTCCGTATAAGCCTGCACCTGATCGGTGTTGGCGTCGTACCTTGTGCTACGAAGTATGTAAACCAGTGTTTGCAAACCCCAGCAGGAGAGCAAGAAATAGGCCAGCAGGTGGGGTCGCAGCTCATAATCACCAGGTGGGGTGATTACATAGATGGCTGCCACCGCGAGTAACGTTACCAAGAGCGAATTGAGACCGAATATTAAAATTTGTCGCACAGTGCTCCAGGTGCCCCTGCGCCTCGCAACGAATGTAAGTTCGTACCAGATAACTGCACTCACCACGCCGGTCAACGCTAACGCGCCAACATTGAACTCTAGAGGACGGAAGTCGCCGCCCTTGAAAATAATCAAGGAGACCGGGTGAAAGACTATGGCTATAAGCGCCACGATAACCATTACAAGGTTGAGCGGTATTTTTTTGTACTTGCTAGAAGTTAAGTCAATATAATCTTCGGTAACTTGGGCAGGACCCATCGACATCAGTTTCCCCCTCAGTCATACCTGCGAATTGGCTAGCAACTTCTACTACTGGCCCTGCCCGGCGCAAGCGAAGTTATCAAAAATCATCCTATACGTTTACGGTTAGGACCGCCTGTTGGTGAGGGTGACCAGTTGAAATGGTCAATATTGCCTTAAAATTGGCAAGCGTTAATGTGGACTGGGCTTAGTCCCGACCAGCCAGAATGGAGAGGAGTCGCAGGATCTCGAGGTAAAGCCATACCAAGGTAACCAGCAGTCCGAAGGACAATCTCCACGATTCGCGCTCCGGCAAGCCCATTGCGACGCCCTGCTTAATCGCATCGAAGTCCAGCATCAACATGAATGACGCCAGGAGTACTCCGGCAGCGCACAGGAGTAGACCCCAGATGCCAACTCCGTAGAATCCCCAGCCACCCCCCACGCCAAACAAGGCGCCCACAAGGGATGCCATTGCAATCAGGAAATAGCTGATCATGGCTGCCATGATTATTCTCTTGAACTTGCCCGTGACCTTCACAATCCCAGTTCCGTATAGGAACAGCATTACTCCAAATGCGGTGAGGGTGCCAATGATTGCTTGGCTGACCAATCCTTGGTAATTCTGGGCGAGCGCCATTTGATCAAATGACCAGCTGATTGCCCCCAGCATGAGTCCAGCAAAAGTCGCATACAGCACAACAAGGATTGGGGATACTTCTTTTTTGAAAGCGTTTGTGAGTCCAAACACCAAGGCTCCGATCAGGCCGATCCACAGAACGACTGGGGCACCGGGAACGATCGCCCAACCAACGAGAGCCATGATGACCGTAATGATGAACAGAATCGTGCTTTTCACAACTACATCTGCAAAAGTCAGGCGGGATCCCTCGCTTGCCGTGACGCTCCCAGACTGCGACTGGGTTCCGGCGTCACCGCCTGAAGCCTGCGTGTAGGCAGACTGTCCTTCAGCGTAGGCAAAGCCATCGCCCTTGGCGGGGGCTTCGTAGCGCTTAAGAATCGGATTTGCAGTCTGAGTCATTCTAGACATAGCAGAAAGTGGTCCAATCCGGGAAGTTCAACTAGATTCCCAAAGCCTTCTTTTTCGCTGCGGTGAATTCTTCGTCAGTGAGCACACCAGAAGCATGCATCGCTGCTAGATCTTCCAGCGTTGGTGCGGAATTTGCAGGTGCTGCGGGTGCTGCGGGTGCGGGTGCTGCGGGTGCGGGTGCAGTTGGTTTGGAGTTACGGTTGTGCGCGCGAGTTGCTGCGCCACTTACAGCAGCTGCTGTTGCGGCTTTTCTCATGATTCCCATTTTGTTGCCTTTCGTTGGTTAGTTTAGCTATTGTTAGCTACTCTCATTTTTGTCTTTCGTTGGTTAGTTTAGCTATTGTTTCGATACATTTTTCCCAAACTTCAGGTGGCATTTTCTCTGTCTCTACCATTTCGCTCGTCAGCCCCCTTCCCTCTCACTCATCAAACCCGACGTCCACATATTCATATTCTTCATACTCGTCTTCTGACTCGTCGGAGAAAAGGATGACTTCATAGCCAAGATCATCGTCAAATACAGATTCAAAATCGTCAGAACACAGATATGACCACGGTTGATCGGAGTAAGAATCGTAAGCCTGGTACTCATGTGTAAGGATGTTTGAACCGTCTGCAGGTGACTTGGACCAAATCTCTTCACGCCAAAGGGTTGGCATGTTGTAATCAGGGTTGGCTTCACCCACCCAGAAATCCTCATGTACCCAGAATATGAAAGGGTTGTTAAATGAGATGGTGAGTGTGTCTCCCGTGTCTCCCGCTTGCAGCATGTCTTTAAAATCGTCGATAGAACTTTTGCCGTTGACTATATTGAAACTCTCCGCTATTCCGGTGACTTCGCTGCTGATTGGCAAATCATGTGGTGCGGACATGAGTTCAATAGAGGTAGTTACTTTTGGCGGATCCTCTCGATCCGGCAACGATGGAATGACTTTGATCATGTAATGTTTACTCATCGTTCGGCTTTCCCTGTGTTCATTTCGGTAACTCTTTCTTTGATTTGGACGATACCTACATTGTGCCGATGCGCTGTGCGTATGCCACTGTGCGTCCGCCGCTTGGTGACCCTCACCCGGTCAACTGAGGAGTGACCGGGTGAGGGTACGAGCGAGTTAGGCTGATGCACTAACTTCCATCTTTACTTCGCTATCTATGAACATGTCAACTAAGGCACCATCTAGTTCGTCAGAGTCGAGCTCCGCACAGGTACGAGAGTCAGCATTGGCTAAAATCGAGTCAAGTCCGTCGTTAGTGTTCTCACGGGCAACCACAATCAAGGCCACTTCACTAGCATCTAGTCGGTCAGAAATTTCTTCCAACGCCTCTTTGGAGAAGCCGTTACGGTAATGGCCGATAGCACCAAAGATCCCGCCCATGCTCGCTCCGGCAATAATTCCGGCCCCTAGCATGGCTACTCCAGCGGGTGGAACCGCGATAGCTAGAACGAAAGCCGGTATTGCACCGAGAGTGAAGCCTGCTGCAGCCGCACCCTTAGCATTTGAGGACGACTGGTGGACCTGCATTTTTCCGTTATCGTCTTTGTGAACAATTACAGCGGCGTACTCTGCCAACGAGCCACCATCGGCGGCCTTACGGATAAACTTCAGATCCTCGTCAGCGAAGTTTTTAGATGTACGGGTGTCACCAGGTAAATTTTCCGAATACAGTCCTGAAAGGATGTAATATTTTTCAGCGTTAGTGTTGAGTTTTTTCAAGGGTCAGTCTCCTTAGATGTAGCGCCACCAGCGCCAGGGGTGGCTACGGGTAACTAAGAGCTCTTTGCTCATATTTTTTAAAGTGCCCATACAAAAACCCATTACAAGTAGGTGAAATGACAGTTAAATTAGGTGAGGTAAAGACAAGTGGGAGCGTTATTACCGGGTGGTTTCTAGAAAGCAGACTCGGGAATGTCCATAATGTCGTCGGTCGTTGTTTCTGCGATAACACGCTCAGCTGCAAGGAGTGGGAGTCGGTTGCGTGCGAACCAGCGAGCGATTTCCACCTTACCGATGTAGAAGTCCTTATCTCGGTTGCTAGGACCTGCGTCCAGAGCAGCGAGGGCAACTTCAGCTTGGCGGATAAGTAGCCAGGCAATCATCAGGTCACCCGATGCCATGAGCAAACGAGTTGAGTTCAAACCCACCTTGTATATTTGCTTGGAGTCGGTCTGTGAAGCAAAAGCCCACTGCCCCATGACACCCAGGATCCCCTGCACGTTTTCAAGTGCCTGGCCAAGGAGCTCACGCTCGGTAGAGAGTTGGCCTGAACCTTCGTCACCCTTAACTGTTTGGGTGACTTCTTGGGCGAGGTAACTAATCGACTTAAACTGATCTTTAACCATTTTTCGGAAGAAGAAGTCCAGTCCCTGAATCGCTGTCGTTCCTTCGTAAAGAGTGTCAATCTTTGCGTCGCGGATGTACTGCTCAAGCGGGTAGTCCTGCAGGTATCCCGATCCACCATAGGTCTGTAATCCAACCGACAGCATTTCATAAGATCGCTCTGATCCGACACCTTTAACGATGGGGAGGAGAAGGTCATTGACTCCAGAGGCCATTTCTAGATCAACTGTGGTGTCCCCCGCCTGGCCCATCTCGATCAGGTCTTGCCAGGTTGCGGTGTAAAGAACGAGTGCTCGCATGCCTTCGGAGTAGGACTTTTGGAGCATGAGCGAACGGCGCACATCCGGGTGATTCGTGATGGTGACGCGAGGTGCAGTCTTATCAGTCATCTGGGTGAGGTCAGCGCCTTGAACGCGATTCTTGGCGTACTCGAGTGCATTGAGGTAACCGGTTGACAGGGTGGCAATTGCTTTAGTGCCAACCATCATGCGGGCATGTTCTATAACCTTAAACATCTGCGCTATCCCGTCGTGGGAGTCACCAACAAGCCAGCCAACAGCTGGTTCATCGACGCCGAAAGTCATTTCGCATGTGGTTGAAGCTTTCAGACCCATTTTCTTTTCTACGTTAGTTGCGTACACGCCATTGCGTTCGCCAATTTCTCCGGTCTCCAAATCAACGTGGAACTTCGGGACAACAAATAGTGAGAGCCCTTTTGTTCCTGGTCCCCCACCTTCTGGGCGAGCAAGAACCAGGTGGACAATATTGTCAGTCAAATCGTGTTCACCGCTGGTGATGAAGCACTTAACACCCTCAATGTGCCAGGAGCCGTCGGCTTGCTCTACTGCCTTCGTGCGGCCTACCCCAACATCGGAGCCAGCGTCAGGTTCGGTCAGAACCATGGTGGAACCCCATCGCTTCTCAATTAAAAGCTCAGCCCAACGCTTCTGGTCTGAATTACCGAGTGAGTCCAAAATTGACGCAAAGCCCGGACCGGACATGTACATGAAAGCTGCAGGGTTTGCACCCAGGAGCATTTCAGCCGCAGCCCAGCGCAGTGATGGCGGGGCACCGATGCCACCCAGGTGTGCGGGTAGTTCCAAACGCCACCATTCGGCATCCATGAGGTCATCGAAGCTTTTCTTGAAATCGGCAGGCATAGTGACGGATTTAGTTGCGGGATCGTAAACCGGTGGGGTGCGATCAGAGGAAGTGAACGAGTCAGACAGCGGACCGGATGCCGTACGGTTTACACCGTCGAGGATGTCACAAGCCAGATCTGCATCCATTTCCGAGTAAGGTCCCTTACCCATGCGATCGCCTGAACCAAACACTTCAAAAAGATTAAATTCAAGGTCGCGCTGGTTGCTCTTGTAATGCGTCATCTGCAGCCGGACTCACAGCAGTCGGCGGGGCAGCATTCCGCGCAAGTTTCACATTCTGTCCAGTCTGTACAATCTGAGCACTCTACACACGCGTGGCAGTAACCAAGCAAGGCTTGCGTAAGTTGGTTAACTCTGCGCTTTTGGTCAACTCTGCGCTTGTGGTTCCTGGCGGCCAAAGTCAAAGATACGACGGTCGTAACTACAACGACAGTTGCCAAGATCGCGCACCTGTCTTTGTTTTGGATGTTGCGCAGGTGATTTTCAACAACTACGGGTAGGTCGCGCACGGTTATTTCTCCTCAGATGCAGAGTTACCGGCTTTGTCATCTACCAGTCACTGAGAGCTCTTTGCTCTTAGTTTTTAAGGTGCGCAGAAAGCTGTCCGGTGCAAGTGGGTGATCCGCCAATCAACAGAAGGCACGGTTAGGTACCGTGCCTTCTTTTAGTTAGTTTATTCTCTCTTTGATTAGTAATTCATTTGGTAAAGCCGAGTTGAAACTGTCTTTCCACGACATGAAGTGATCCTGATTTTCCTGAACCTGCTTCGCGAAAGCTATGGCTTCCTTGGTCACAGTGAAGTGACCTTGACTCTCAGCGAGCTCAATGAGGTTGTTTATTCCCTCACCTTCCAAAGCATCAAAGACATTCATTTCGCCTTTGCCAAATTTTTCAGGTGTGTTGAGATCGTGACTGTCAAGCCAATGACCCATGACGCATGAGGGATAGCCTTTATTGCCCCAATAACGACATCCACCGTCTATGGAATTATGAACTATCGTGAAGTAGCTTGAAGTTACTTAGAGGATGCTAACTTCAACTTCTTCCTCAATGTAGTTCATCTTGCTTTTCACAACCACAGCTACTGTGACTACAGTCGCGATCACAAGGATCACTGCTAGACCTGCATATCTGTGTTTCATTTCGATGTCATTCAACGGTTATTTCTCCTCAGATGTAGCGTTACCAGAGCCAGAGTTGGCTACTAGCAACAAAGAGCTCTTTGCTCATACTTCTTAAAGTGCGGAGCAGGTGGTCCCTGTTCAAGTAGGTGGGGGTTGTTTGTTAAACGCTTAGTTCGGGTTCCGGTCCCAAGTAAAAGCGCAGTCGCCACTGAGGCACCAGCCTTGGTTCGCGGTGCCACCAACTCTTGCAAAGTTACAGTTCGGACATGACTCTTCTTTTCTGCTCATACCGTTAACTGTGCCGGGATGGGTTAGCAACGGCAATGGGTAATTTCCTCGGTGTAAAAGTCAGGAGCAGTGGGAACACTCAGCCCCCTTCCCATGCGGGTCTTTCCCAGATCGGCTGGCACTCCCCCAGGCGGCTCGCCCTATCACGGAGCTGGGCGACAAATAACTGGATCCCAGGACAATAGAATACATCTAGATCTATAACTAGCGGATAGGAGTTAGGCATTTGAAAACCACAAAGTGGCGCCTCACCTATTCGCTTGTTCTTGCAATCTCAAGTATCGGTTTGTTCGTTGGATTTGCAATGGTTTTACTGGGCACCTACTCGAGTTTTTCCGAGGGCGATCCGTCTTTAATGGGTGATCCAGACCAGCCTCTTCTTAGTCGCGTCTTTGATTACTTTTCCTACTTCACAATTTGGTCCAATATCGTCGTGGCGGGAGTCGCGGGAGTCTTCGTGTTTCGCCCACGCATGTCTTCCCTCTGGTTTAAAGCTTTGTGGTTTAGCTCCCTGCTCATGATTTCTGTCACTGGCCTCATCTACAACATCGCCTTAGCTGACCTGGTTCAAGCTGAGGGCGCTGCGGCGGTCAGTAACTTGTGCAACCACGTGTTGACCCCCCTCGCTTTTGTTCTCGCTTGGCTACTCGTAGGGCCTCGTGGTTGGGTCTCGCTGCGGGTAATAGCTGCTGGGCTAGTTATACCTTTTTGTTGGATCTTCCTCACACTCGTACGAGGTGCATTCACTGGCGCGTACGCCTACCCTTTCGTCAACGTAACCAAGCTGGGCTACGCCGAAGTGTTAACTAATCTCTCAGTGATCGTTGTTGCGTGCTGCGTACTGTCTCTTGTGCTGTGGGGCATCGACAAAGTGATGTACAAGCTAGTCGGGGCACGCAACGAATCCCGTCAGGATGCTGTGAGCAAACCGTAAATAAGTTCAATCACGGTATTAAGGAACTAACCGCTAACCTCGTCGGAATCACCGATTCTGGACTTGACAAGCACAACAGTGAAGTAACCGATACAAAGGACACCGAACGCGATAGCTGAGAAGAGGGGCCACTGGACGAACAAGTTCACTACAGCAATAACTCCTACCACGGGAATCACCCAGTAACATACTTTGCGCAGCCCAGCTTTCATTCCCGCGTATGAACGCGACCCTTGCCTGTTGAACTCGGGATCGCAAGTTCACTACGTCACAGCTCCCATTGCAGCGACGGTGGGGATAACGAGAGGTGCGATGAGGCTGACTTCTTCAGCCACTTATTCCACGGAATATTCCACAGTCCGCCAGGGCCATTCCCTGGCTCATTGACGTTCCCACCAGTGTTTTTAAAGAACACAACATCTCCGGGAATCGTTTGTTTAAAAATCCACTTAGCGTCGTCAGCAAACATGTTTGTGCACCCGTGAGACCCGTTGTGGATCCCCAGGCGGTCGTACGCCCAAGGCGCGGCGTGCAGGAACTCACCCGTGGGAGTCAGTCTTGTGTTCCAAGGGGCGAAAAGCGCATATTGCTCATCAGTGAGCCCTAAAGACTCGCTACGGTATGTTTTTGTTGCCTCTTTGGAAGTAGAGATTACCTTGGTGCCGTTCCTAGTTTCCCATCCCTTTTTTCCTAGGGATACTTTAAAAGTTTTGACTTTTTCCCCATCAACATAGACTTTCATTGTTTTGGTTTTGCCGTTCACTCTCGCGATCAGTTTCCGATCCGTCTGGAAGGTGTAGGTGGTGTTTAACTTCGCAGATCCTATTAACGACTTAGATCCACTGCGTCCCAGCACTGTTCGCCCCAGCGAGGACACGATTGTTATTGTTGAATTGCCCGGCCAATACGCTTTAGGGCGGAAAACCGCCGAAGTTTCGTTCAACCAACCCCACGCACCTTCTACAGGGACTACCTCTCCGCTGGGCAGCTGCGCAGAGACGATCAAGTTTTCCTCGACAACTAATTTATCCGGAATGGGTTTGCTGAATACAATTTTAGGAAGAACGCCCACACCAACTTTCACTTTAGATCCGTCAACGCCGAGTGCGTTACCCGCTGCGGTGAACTTCGCCCTTACCCATGTGCGCTTCTTGGGTAGTTTCTCGGGCTTGGCTTCGGTGGGCAAAAAGGAAACCGCCGTGGCAGAGACTGCGGACGAATTCGGCACCTGTGGAATTGGGGTTGCAGCCGCACTTTGACTGGCAGAGTAGGTGAAGGCAGCAGCGAGGATTGCCATCGCGGTGAAGGCCGCTGCACCCAGCTGGGCGACGGTTGTGATCGTCGCGTTGCGCTGGCGGCGTTGCTCATCGGCTTTGCGTTGGGTGGTGCCGTTGATCATGTCGGGGTCACAGTCGGTCATAGTCTGTGCTCCCTCCAGGCATACGTTAAAACCAAAAAAGTGGAACTGCCCGGAGTCGAACCGGGGTGGGAACTGTCTTCAACTACCCCGCTACGACCATTCCTAACCTTCACGCTTACGGGTGCGTGCGGAGTAGGTCCCGCGTATCCCGCCACGACTATCCCGTGGAGCCACTAGTCTTTCCTAGCGTCAGTAGTCTTTCCCAACTGTCAAGTCCGTTTCTGTTGCAAGGCAACGGTTCTTAGGCCCCGCGTTCACTGTTTCCAGCACGCAATTTTCGTCTCTACCGCTCACGCAGCGAGGGCGAAGGAACTTTGATTAGCACCTATTTTTTTGCTCTTTTTAACGAAGTTGAGTCACTTCGGGTCGCGTTTATAGCATCTAGTACAGAGCCTCGAAACCTTTCAGCCCCTTACTTGTACATACTGTGCCCAAAGGGACACCCAATGCCACTAGTTCCAGGCACAAGAGGTAGTCAGGCCAACAACAGATCAGCTACGCTGGAGCCAGAAATCCGCCCAGTTGAGAAAGATCAGGGTAAGGATCACGAGAAAAGTTGAACCGATTAATACCCAGCGCAATGAACTGAAAATCTCCGAAATAAATCCTGGGCTTCCGCTTCGAGTGAATCTTCCAGCCTTGGCATTTTCGGCGGTGGTGATCCAGAAGATAAAGATTGTTCCCACCCAGACGGCCATGCACCACGGGCAGAGTGCGTCAATTACGTAAAGGCTTTGGACAAATAGCCACACTACGAATGCGAACCCACCCAGTGCGCCGAGATTAAGTCCGAGCCACACCCAACCCGGTAAGACAACCCGCGAGAGCAACAGAACTGCCAAGGTGATCACAACCGAGAAACCGACCAATCCCATTATTGGATTCGGGAAACCGAATACTGACGCTTGCTCAGTCACGATCACCGCACCACACGACAGCACCGGATTGATGCTGCAACTGGGGACATAATTTGGATCCAGCAGGATCGCGAACTTGTCCTGGGTCAGCGTGAATGCAGCGTATAGCCCAAGTATTGCTGAAAATAACAACAGCCACGGGGTCGTCTTGTATTGCACGGGTGAATTCACTGTCTTTGCCTCAATACTTTCTTCCATTTACTTACATCCCGTTGTTATTGTGCGGGTCCGCTTCAGGGTCAGCACTAGGGGAGCGATCATCCAACTCGACGGTAGCAGTAGCTGTACCTGCGGCATCGATGTCGAAAGTCACTCCGTCGGGGGCAAAAGCTGCGTCAAAGCGAGACAAAGTCTGCTTAAAGTAAATAGGTGAAAGTTCAAAGCCAATGTAGTTACGTCCAGTGCGGACAGCAGATATCCCTGTAGATCCTGAACCGTTAAACGGGTCAAGGACAGTTGCGCCGGCTGGCGTTGTTAAACGGACAAGCTGGTCCATCAGAGCTAGCGGCTTAACTGATACGTGCGAGGTGCCTCCTCGTTCGGCCTTGGATGGCTTAGGTACCAAGAAAGACTTGTCGAAGGCATCGTTAATCAGGTCGGTAGTCATCACGTTTGCTGGAATCATGTTTGAGTCGGCGCCAACCTTCGCGGCCACATCAACAAGTCCCACACCGTGCTTCATCCAGTTATTCAAAAAGGTGCCCTCAGGTGGTTTCTGGGCGCAAGTGATCGGCTCAATGCAGGACTTAATCTGTGGGGTCTTCCAGTGGGACAGCTCCGCATCAAGCTTGGCTACCTGTTTCTTCGTTAAACCCTCAGTGTTAAGGAAACGGCGAACGCTCATAGCTTTAACCTGATTCTGCGTGTACAACCAAGACCACATGTCGCGCAAGTTGAAACCTGCGTCCTCGACAGCAACACCCAAACGGTGATACAAGCGAGGGGCAGAGAACGATAAGAAGAAGCCGCCAGGTTTAAGCACGCGCAGTGCTTCAAGAGAAACCTTGTACATGAAAGCCTCAAACTGGCGACCCTGCGCAGGGTCAAACTTCATCCCGGCAGGTAGCGAAGAAACCTGGCCATTCTTAGTGGTGTTTACGCCAGTGTCTGTGGACCAATCGCTTGCCAGTTGATCAAGGAAGTACGGCGGGTCAGTCACAACAGCGTCAACTGAAGAATCTGGAATACCAGCAAATGCATCGAAGCAGTCGTCGTTAAAGATCGTCACATTAACGGCGGAATTAGTCACACGATAGACAGTGTGCACACCCAGCAGGGCGACAAGTAGCACGACTAGCGACCAGCAGGGCCAGGCTCTCCCCTCCCCCATGGCGGTACGCACCCAGATCTTTTCAGGACTTGCTGTAGCTGTTACCCCCTTCGGTGAAACAACCCTTACGAGTCCTTGCAGGCATACCCACGAAGCCCGCAGTTGGCAGATCGAACTAGGCGCGAACAGTGAAAAGCGTACATCTCGTACTAGTAATCAACTTGGAATTGAGGAACAATGTCCGCTCCAATAGCAGCTTACCTAGAAGCAAAAAGAATGTACCTATTCACAGACGATGAGAACTCAACCGAGCGCGCGTCTGACAAAGCAAAGATAATGGTTACCGACAGCCGTAACCGTGACGACCAGTATTCAGTACAGGTTTACGGTATAGAGCTAATCAACGGAGAACACCCGCTGATCAGCACAGGGAAAAGCGTTCGCTTATCCCTCAGGTCTTTGATCAGCCATGACACCAAAGGGATAGCCGTACTCACCAATACCGGTGAGGTTTTTATCCCAGACACTAAAATTGGGTCTTTAAATTTCGCACGCATTCAAGAGAATCGCGTTGCCTAGAACTACATAGAAGAAGCTGTGCCCTCACCGGCACAGCTTCTTTTTTGTGAAAAAACCCTGAAAAGTTGCTACATGGGAGGGTATTGGCAATTCTCATATTGCTTGCACTGTGTGGTTTACAAGACCCAGACCAGGAGGCACGAGATGACCGCTAGCTTTTTAAGAGTCCTAGCTCAACACAGAGATGAAGAAGTACGTCTCACCGTGGCATCCAACCCAGAAACGCCCGAGGACGCACTGGAGAACATGTGCCACCACGACCGGTGCGCTCAGGTTCGGAACATAGCTGAGATCGCCCTCGCAAAACGCCGCCTTAGCTGAATATCAACTACCCAGCCGACAGGTGATGTCGGACCCTTTGAGAGACCATGATGGTACAACACGTTATGGGCAAATTCCCGTTTTACGGCACCGTCACGACTCGTGGAAACTTACTTTATTCTCGCAACGCTAACCGTTGCTCTAGCTGTCATCGTCACCTACCTATTCGCTGCAATGACATCCACGAAACTAGCGGCCCGACTCGACATTGACCCGGTCCTGGTGAAACTAGGAGCTCAGAAGCTACTACCGAAAAGATGGCGCTCAGGGTTCGGGGCAGAGGACTGGGCACATATGGAAAACCTTTTAACAGGTGCACCAGTACCCGATGCACACCCGGAAGCGGAAGAATTACTGACCACACAAGACGGTGTGACCGTAGCGGAAATGTTCCAGGAGCATCAGCCAGATCAAAGCCCTGTGCGCCGTATCATTGCAGTTCTTATCGTTAGCCTGGGTATAACAGTACTGTCCACGGTTTTACTACCATCTTTATCCGGGCAAACAGAAGCCACGGAGATACTCGCAGCGATAGCGCCAAGTGCGACCATAGATGCAAACTCAGATTCCACTACAGCCGTAGGCGAAGCAGACAACAGCGCTATCCCAGATATGTATAACCGTCTTCTACAATCCGGTGCGGAAGTTACATGCGATGGCCAGGTTCTACAGGACAGGGGCGCCCAGGACCGTGGCGAGATAGAAGAAGTAATAACTAGCAGCAGAACGTGCGCAGCTACACTGTCATACCTGAGTGTCACCACCGAATACCTCGATGGTGGAACCACACAGATCACGGTCAATTACGGGGACCAAGAGTGAGTAACCTTTCAAGAAATACAGAAAAGTGACACCCGACTGGGTTGTGATCTACTGCGACGGGTCCGCTCTGAAAAACCCTGGTCCCGGTGGGTACGCATGGTGGTACAACCAGAGTAGCTGGCAGGCGGAAGGTTTCACTGGCCCAGTCACAAACAACGCCATGGAATTAGCAGCTATCGCGCGAATACTTGAACAGGTTCCAAGTACCCAGAATCTTGTGATCCGAACCGATTCCAAATACAGTATTGACGCCGTGACTAAATGGGCTCACGGGTGGAAGCGCAACAACTGGGCCAAAAAAGATGGAAAAGAAATATCCAACCTGGCAGTCATCCAAGAAATTTTCACACAACTTAACTCTGGTAGGAAAGTCAAACTCGAATGGGTACGCGGTCACAACGGCGACCCTGGAAACGAACGAGCGGACAGCCTCGCCCGTAACGCTGCCATCCAAGCAAAAAACGGTAGAGGCAACCACGCACTCGGTCCTGGGTGGGTCCTGTAGCCCCTTAAGAGGTAGCCCCGTAAAAGGTATCCCAGTAAAAGGTATCCCAGGCAGGCTGTAGGTCATTGACGTAACAGACGTGTGACGGACTATCTGGGCAATGTTCCTAGAAATCATTGTGGCAGCTGTTTTAATAGGTGGTATCGGCTCCGGCGAAGAAGGTGACAACGCTGAGTTCACCGGTCACGCAAAATTGCGGCCGGTCGCCCAATCCCCCATAGAGGATGTCAGTAGCACCGTCGCCGACCAAGTTGAATCCTTACGAAGTTCGCAAGCCCCCTCTGAAACGCCGGAAGAAAAGATAGCTGAGAGTAAAGAAGCTAAAGACTGGAAAGGGTTCGAACCCAGCCTGTATCGTGGTGTGCACTTCTCCGCGCAATGGAGAAACGTTCGGGAGTGCATCATGTATCGGGAATCCAGGTTCAACTACCGGGGTCGTTCCTCCATATCCACCGCTGCGGGGGCATACCAGTTCCTCGACTCACAATGGCGAGAGAGCCTGACACACATGATGATTAAGGAATCCCGAGAAGCCAATGACGGTTTGATCCCTGAGATTAAAGAACTACGAGACAAGCCCATCCAAAAATGGAACCGCTACTTCCAGGACAGGGCCTTCTACACGGCTTGGGATAACGGAAACGGCAAAAGCCATTGGGACCTGACACGCCACAACTGCTAAACCAACATCAAGCGTATTGGGGCTCGCCACAGAGCCGTGTAGCAATGTAGCAATGTAGCAATGTAGTGCACCGTGTAGCAGCGCAGCAATGTAGTGTTTCCTGTAGCAACAAAGCGCACAAGTAAGTGCTAGTGGGTATCTTACCAATAGTAAGTACACACTACCGTCTTAGTGAGCCTGCGAGGGTCCGGACGTCTACTAGGTGTGCCTTGCTAGTGAACTTCTACCAGCACTACTCAAAGTAAGTTCACCAGCCTGCCGTTCAGGCAGCGTGTCGTTTGAGGGTGAAACCGGTGCGGGGTGCCATTATTGATCTATGACAGCTTCCCCTGTAATAGTTTTCGCGGCCAATAAAGGCGGCGTAGGTAAGACCACTATCAGCGCAACTACCTCTCACGCCTTCGTATTAGAAGGACTCAGAGTCCTGGCTATCGACATGGACCCGCAAGGGAACCTGACATCCGCCTTGGGGGCCGACGAGGGGGAGGGGTTCAGCGAAGTGGTGACAGTTGGGAGGAAACTCACCGATGTAGTCACCCCCACCGAATGCGGCGTCGACCTCATACGACCAGGGGAAGGACTGAGCGCTGTTGGTCAGGGACTCACAACCCAGCCTGGCGGGGAACGAGTTCTGGCAAGGGCACTGGCAGCTATGGGAGATGACTACGACGTTGTCATCGTTGACACTCCACCTGATTTAGGGCGCCTAACACTCAACGCCGTATCAGCTGCAAGTCACGTCATAGCGGTCATCAACCCGGCGCGCTGGGCCGCTGAAGGGGGAGCAACAATCAGTGGCCTGGTCGACCAGGTCAATGCGCTAGAACTGGGATCCCCAATTTTTCTTGGAGCGGTAGTAAACAAAATACCCAGTGGGAAAAGGCTCGTGCGAGATGCTGTGATGGAGTCCCTGCAAGAGACAGACTTCACGCTTTTGGACACCCGGATACCCCAACGCACCACACTCGAACAGGCAGAGTTTGTCGCAGCTCCAGTCTCCTTCATCGAGCCCAAAGGCAAAGAAGCAAAACTGTTTAGGGCGCTGGCCAAAGAAATAGCACAACTAGTGACACCAAAGCAGGAGGTGACCGTATGAGCAGCGCAATGAAAGACCGCCTGGCAGGGGCACAAAGCGGTGCAGGAGATTCGGTCAAAGCTAAAAAGAATAAGGGCCCGCTAACAGACATCCCCGTTCTAGTGCAGGCAGATGAAAGTACAGAGGAAGTAGCTGAGCCCAGTGTTAAAGAGCTCATGGCCGCAGGGCGAGCCAGTAACTCACCTACGGCATTAGCAATCGCTGTGGAAGTTCTCGAGAGTGATAGCGATCCGTCTATAGCTGCGGAAGTTCTCGAGAGTGAGACAGCTGAGCCAATGCAAAAGAGCAGTGGGGGAGTGGTACCAAAAATCGGTGTCACTAGTAAAAGTGAGACAGCTGAGCCAATGCAACAGAACATCGAGGCCACCCTGGTAAGTGAACTGTGTGCACCACCCGCGCCTATGGGTTCTTTACTAGAGGAGTCACGCCTGATGAGTGTTCCCCTGACCGAGGAAGCTTACCTACTGCTGCAGAAACTCGATCGAGACGCAGCGCTGGCGACGGGGCGGGCAGTGAACCGTGCGCGTCTGATAACAAAATCTTTGGAAGCTGTCCTTGTTGACCCGGACAGATACGCGGGGGAGTACCTTAAAGCTCAGCAGGATGGAACCACCTGGAAACGGCGGACCCAAGGTCGGATCCCAGCAAGCCTGGCCGACAAGCTACCCGCCTTACGTTACACAGGAATACACCGGCAATCAGCTGGAATGATGGTGTCGGTATGCGTGAGCGAAAACCTTCAACAAATGGCCAAGGAACTAGCTGCCAGTAGCAATGTAGCAATGTAGCAATGTAGCAAATTACATCGCTTTGGCCACAGACCCTTTAGTCTCGAGGATAGTGGCTCGAGAAAAGTCAGGTTCACCAGCGAACGACCCGATAGGGCCATGGCGGTTCTTCGCAATTATGAATTCAATCTCAAAAGGTTCAGAGGCGTCCCTGTGCAGAAGCATGACAACGTCAGCGTCAGCTTCAAGTTGGCCAGACTCCCGCAAGTCCGCAAGAGAGGGGCGTTTGTCTGCCCGGAGCTCAGAAGCACGGTTCAGCTGACTAGCTGCGATCACACCGATCCGTTCTTCCACCGCAAGTCGTTTCAATGAACGAGAAATAGAAGCAACCTCAGTTTGCCTGTTCTCACTCGTGCGGGCAGATGGTGTAAGCAACTGAAGGTAGTCCACCAGTACCAACTCGATCGGGTTAGCAGAACGGCGAGACTGGCGCACGATAGCGGCAATGTCAGTGACCGAAGTTGCCGCATCAACAAGAGTGATGTTATGCAGCGGTTGGGGGAGGGAGGCCACACCGCCCTCACGCAAAGAGCGGACCGAGGTAGCTAGCTGATTTGCCATGCATCTCTCCAGCACTTCGGAGGCGACCATCTCCAAAGTAACGAACAGGACACCGGCACCACTATTTGCACACGCGACAGCTGACTGGGCAAGCACAGTGGATTTACCTGTGGCTGGCCTTGCGGCAACCAGGATCATGTGACCGTGGTGCGCGCCCTTGAGTGAAGTTACCTGGTTAAACAAATCCAAACCAATAGGAACGCTAGTTGACTCGCTGCGGTTACGCCAAGCGTCAAAGACCTGACCCATCGACAATACCGTGCGAGTCGGTATAGCACTAGTAGCGTTTTCTAACTCCTGCCAAGCCAGGCGGATCACCTCGGATGTGCCCTCATCATCGCTAGGGGTGTTAACACTCGCGGCCTGCTGTATTCGGACAGCAGCTGCTTCCAAAGCACGAAGTCGAGCCGCATTCAAAATCCGGGACGCGTGCCAAGGTATCGCGTGGGAAGTTGCACCATCCTGTGCGATGGAAAAAACTTCTATAGCCCCGCCCACTCGATTCAGTTCACCCAGGGACGTCAATTCAGAAACAACCGCAGTTACATCACCCGCAGTTTCTGGACTACGGTGATAGACCGAAAGTGTTGCTTCGTAAACAGTTCCCAAACGCAAGTCGGTAAAAGCTTTAGTTGGGACAGGTTCGGTGAGAGCGTCACTGAAGGTAGGGGACAGGATCATCCCACCAACAAACGCGCGTTCGCTATCGCTACTGATATCGCTATCGGTCACGTCGACCCGATGACTTGGGTTTGTTCAGGTAGAGCCACTGTTGCTGCGACTTCACACAGCAACGCCATCCGTACCGGTGTGCCCCTAACAGCTGAAACCCTGGCGGCTTCAGCCTGCACCAGCTCCTCCCACTGGGGAAACTGGTCACGCAACTGCACATATTCGGTGCTAGTAAAACCTTCGGGCTCCGCGGCTGATGCACCAGCAGCTCTGGTGGACATCCCTAAGGTTTCAGCAAATGTTTCCAAGTCACCCTTACGCAAGATAGTGCTCAAATACCCTGCCGGATTCTTCATTGGCTTGTTGTTGAGCAACCAAGTCGCTACCTGCGCCACCAGGAGCGGGTTCGGGTGATCTGGGAGGTCCCCAACCCAATCTAATTTGGTCAGGGCCTGCCGTAGCAAATTAGTGGTTTCCGGTTGTTTATTTACATCATCTAATAAAGGTTTATTACTTACTTTAATTAGATGGCTTACATCTTGAGCTGGTAAGTCACCAGATTGTGAGGAAACAAGTGATAGCTCGGTTCCTTTTTTCACTGTTACGCTATTCAATGTTGAATTATTCAACATTGAATGGTTAGGCATTGGTACAGCAGGATTGTGTAGTGGGAACTTCGAGGTCGGGGGAGTGGTGGGCTCTGGTGCAGTTAACCCTGGGACAGCTGTGACAAAATAACGATCGTTCGTAGCTCCCATAGATTTCCCGAGGCGGATCCCGCGAGATCGAGTTAGCGCACGCGCTTCACACAGGGCGTTTAAAATCGTAGATACCTTGTTTCTCGAGCAGGAAAGAAACTGCGCTAAGTCACCCTGGCTGTGGGAGATCACCCATGAGCCGGGCACATCCCCACTAGGTTCGGCAAGGTGACACAGCCTGATCAAAGCACCAAAATTCTGCGTCCCAAGAAGCTGGGCAAGATGGGGGTCCAAAGCAAGCTCGGTGAACCCAGGCATGTAGCCAGGGCGCAGAGTTAAGACAGCCACAAAGACCCCAGCCCGGTGGCCCACTCACCCACCGGTAGGCACATCACCGGAACGGGGCTATCGGCAGAGCTAGAAAAGTCTGTTACCACCTGCGTGATTTCACTCGAGGGGACAGTAACGGAGGCTCCGGCTGACCCTGCGGGGATAACCAACCAATCGTGAGGGGCGATCCTTTTAGGTACCGGTGGGAGAGACTCAGCATCGACGCCCGGGGTAGTGGCAACTTTTGCCCAAGCCAGATCGGTGGCGCCCCAGTCACTGACCGGCTCAAGGATCCCCCTGGACTGCAAGTTTCGCAAAGTTGACTCAGGAACTGACAGGATCCTCGCCGCCGCCGACCGAGAGCGCGGGTTGACAGGCCGGGACATGGAGCAAATCTTGCCCGACCTGTGGGGGAGAGTGCGGTAACGACACGCTTGTAATTCGTACCAATCGCGAGTAACTACGCACCACTTACGAGTAATCCGACAAGTTCGCATGACTTGCGAGTAACAGCGCAAGACACAAACTTACCTCGCATACCGTGCGAACAATATGGGTATTAACCGCATTAAGTGCGAATAATACCACTATATGTAGGGGGTTATAGGGGAGTTACGCCAGGTGAGTTAACGCCGGTGGCATGGCCGGCGTCTGTACTTAAGCTTGCGAGCTCACGACCTACGCTCGATCATTGATAAACCCATTTTGGGAATTCCTATAACGGGAAGGACCATTTAGCAGTTAGCCGCTGCGCCGAGATGATCGAGCACAGGTGCAGCACTTGTGGTTCGAATATATGGAAACTTTTTAAAAAAGCCGCAAGGTGTCGCGCAGATGACGGGTGAGGGGCAAATGGGTCAAAAAATCTGTCAATCTGACATAATATTGGTTATCGGCTTAGGGGACGTGAGGCAGAGAAGGGGTCCTGGTGCACGAAAAGGTACCAGTACAGACACCGTAATGGTGGCAAATTTAGTAAAGCAAACGAGTAGCTGCAGCCAGAAGCCACGCTGAAGTTGTGGATTCGGGCATAATTCCCTCGTCACGGCAGTTGTCGTCCTCGGGTTGGCAAAGAACAAGGTTAGCTTTCACACTATTTACTGTGTGCGTGCGATCCTGAATGCAACGAGGATAACCTTTGCCTTCGAGTACGGCCGAAACCGCGGACGAGTTTGCCATGCGAGCATTGCACAAAAGGATGGGCACGGTTAAAGATCCAAGAGACAGGGAGCATCATGTCAGGCAGTAGCGAGACTAAGCGTTGGTCTAAGGCAACAGGTTTTCTGGGCGGGCTTCCTTTCGCAGCGGGCGTGTTTACGCTGATAATGGGCGCATATGTGGGGCTAGTGGCTTTCGGTAACGTCACAGACCCTGGCACTAACTGGGCGTTCGTCCAACATGTTCTTAGCATGGATACGGTGGGTTTCGGAGAGGGTCCTAACGCGAATGTGGCATGGAGAGCTGTTACCAGTGAGCCTTTACAGGTCCTTGCATATATCGGTTTGATTATCTGGGAAATAGCTACTGCCGTTGCTTTGCTTACCGGCGGCTTCATGTGGATGCGAGCACTCGTTAAGGGATCGAGTGTGGAACTGGGACGACGACTTGCCAGTCTGGGTTTCGTTATGGTTATTGTCCTATTTTTCCTAGGCTTCCTTACTATCGGCGGGGAGTTCTTCTACATGTGGTCAAGTACGCAATGGAATGGAACGGACCCGGCTTTTCGCAACACAGTTCTGGCAAGTATCGGTTTGTTCCTTGTACATTTCGCTAAAGACACCAAGAGTGAAGCTAGCTGACCCCAGTTGCGAGGAATTAAAGGATGAGGCCCCGTCTGACAAAAAATAATTCGGCGTCGGCAACACGTCGACCTGAGCCACCAGTGGTAGTCGAGATCGAATCGGCAAAGATGGTGTTCCCTTCTGCAAAAGGCAAGTATCGGAAAGTTTTCCCAACCATCTCCTGGTCAATTACATAAGCTTCCCGCAGGATAACCAACTCAAGTTGCTTGGCAGTGACATACCAGTCGCGCGCCGTAGCGGCGTTAGCTGCAAGAGCCAATCGACCAACAAGCTCCTCTTTCCACACGTTGTAACCATCAACATTTGAGAAAATCTGGGTCACATTCGAAAGCAACCAGCTCATCTCCCCCACATTTTTAGTGATCAAAGTGCGTGTTTGCCTACCAAAGCTGTCAGAGGACACCAGGTCCGGATCAGAGGTTACTTCCACTCCCGCGCCACGCCAAGTATCGGCAGTGTGTGTGCCACCAGCAAGCACACGGCGGGAGAGAGTATCAAGTTCAGCCTCGATGGTAAACATAACTATGAAGGTCCACAGGGGCATATGAACGTCAAGACGCTGAGGTAAATTGTTACAGGAACTGTTCACACAAGCACGCGGAGCAACCAACGCTCAACGGGATTTTAACCTACAGAATCAGGCAGGTTGCCGCGGTATTTTGCCACTGGTGTTGGCTCAACCGTGAAGTAAGTGTAAGGACCGGTCCCGTACGGGGAAGGTGAATCAGAAACGACTCGGCACTCTGCCCTGGAAATAGCGGCAGCGATCGAGGATCTGTTTACGGGCCCCATCGAAGTAACGACAACAGATGAAACTGAACCGGGACGCAAATCAATCTCAACATTATCAATGTGAGCTGTTCTAAAAAATTCGTAAGCTAACACATAGCAGGACTGCCGATCTGTTAAACCGGTCACGTTAATACGCTGGTTCAGCATGGCTCATACCGCCATCTGTGCAACTAGTGCTGCAGGGGTTGCTGGGCAACTACGACGCTTGGCTAGGGCACGACGGTGCTTAACCTCATCATAGATTTCGTAAGCTACCTGAGCTGCTACAAAAACATAAGCCAGGGACATAGGGGCTGAAACAACATCGAGAAGCAGTATTAAAGCGGCAACAAATACAGCGCGTGAAATAGTGTCGATGTAACGGGCAGTCTGTGATTTGATCATAGAAATACAGTGCCTAAGGCACTAGAAAACGCACTTAGAGACGACAGAAAAACATCACTTTTTACGCTCCTTTGCTTTCTTCATCTTCTTTGCTTTTTTCTTTGCCTTCTTCTTAGCTTCCTTGCTTTTCTCGCCCTTCTTGAGCATCTCAATGTCGTTCTTATTTATCTTGACCTTAGTTAAAACATTTACGCTGTCACTCTGGGCGTTGAAGCCAACGACCCGATAGAGACCCTTTTTCGAGGGTAGGGAGAATGAGTAGCTATCTTTGGAATTGGAGACAACTATGGAGAACGTCTCCCACTTTTGGGTCTTCTTATTCCACTTTTGGACACGAACTGAAGTGAAATCTTGCTCGTCAGTGTTCACTTCAACATCTAGGTAAACGGTGTTACCTGATTTTTCAGCAACAACCGTTCCCACAGGTTCTTCCTGGATAAACATCTCGTCGCCATCGCTACCTACAGGGACAGTAGGCACAATCGGCGGCGCTACCGGTGCAGCAGGGCTCTTAACCGGAGCTTCTTCTTTTGGCTCTTCCGGAGCTGGGCTACTTCCACCGCCGCCTCCCCCACCACCGGGAGGAGCGGGCGCTGGAGCAGGAGCGGGCGCTGGAGCTGGGGCAGAAGCCGGAGGCGTGGGTGTTGGTGTGGGTGTCGGAGTTGGTGTCGGAGTTGGTGTCGGTGTCGGATTAGGATCTGTGGCCACTTTCCATTGAAGCAAGAGTGGGGTAGTAGAAGTAGCAGGATTGGAAACAGCGGAGACCGCAGCAGAGGCCAAGCCGGCGCCCACTTGTGCTGGAGTGGACCCAGCATTGTTAGCTAGGTAAGCAGCGGCCGCACCAGCGACGTGCGGTGCAGCCATAGAAGTACCACTCATTGTGGTGGTGCCTCCAGTAATCTGGGTAGACACGATAGATGAACCCGGCGCATTGATATCAACAAGGGAACCGTGGTTGGAAAAGTATGATTTGGCATCGGTGCTAGTAGTCGAACCGACCGTAATAGCGTTAGGCGCTGACGCTGGTGAGTAGTAAGCGGAATCTCTATTTGAGTTACCTGCTGCTACAACCACAGTTATTCCCGCGTCTACCGCATCTTGGACGGCAGCGTTGAGAAGTGATGACTTACCACCACCAAGAGACATGTTGATTACCGCAGGTCTCCCAGCAGCATCGTCAATCGACCAAAGAATTCCGTTCACAACATCTGAATTTGAACCACTGCCGCTGCAGCTCAACACACGGACACCAACAATAGTTGCTCCGGGTGCTACACCATAATCTTTAGACGCTACCGTTCCGGCAACGTGAGTTCCGTGACCATGACAATCCATTGGATTACCATCGTTGATAACCCAGTTACCGCTTGACCACGTGTCTCCCCCAATAGCATCAAAACCAGTTCGCTCTATGCTGGAAAACTGGGAAGTGTTGTTGTAGTCAACGCCCGTATCAATTACATAGACACGCACACCTGAGCCGTCGGTGCCTCCGTCGTAATAGCTATCCAGGGGTAGACCAGGTTGGTTGATTCTGTCCAGTCCCCAGGACCCCACACCAGAAATTGCTACCGGGGAATCATCCTCGATTACGGCAACATCGGGTAAAGACCTCAACGCTTCTTTCTCGGTCGGAGTAACGCTACCAACTAAAATTTCACCATCCGTCTTTTGGATTAAGACAGTTTCTCCACCGAAGTATTCCGGATCTAACAAGTCCTCCGCAGACTCCAATTCCACTTCTGCAACTTCTTCTGCAACTTCTTCAATAACTTCTTCAATAACTTCCTCTACAACCTCTTCTACAACTTCTTCTACAACCTCTTCTACAACTTCTTCAATAACTTCTTCTACAACCTCACTCACAGGAGGCGTGGGAATGGGGGTAACAACAGGGGCAGGTTTATTCCAACCATAATCAGGAGTGGTAATTCCATAGAAATCTTTGTAACACTGCACATCCCCAATCTCGCAATTAGGTTCGGGAGTAGCAGCCATCACCGCTGGAGCAGAAAGCCCCAGCAGAGAGAACGTTAAAACACTGCAAACAATACCCTTCATACCAAACCATTCTTCTCGAGTCGTCTAACAGACCGTGCGAAAAGAAAAGTCTAAAACACTACACTGACAGAAAGTTTTAACTTCGGCCAGGAGACAAAGAGATACCAGGCATGGGTGCGTTGTTAATCACCATGGGAGGCGCTCCCTTCTTCCAAGATTGAGCCCACCAAGCCAGAGCCATCTGCGAAAGAGCGTATTCATCCTTACCGTAGGCGTAGGAATCTTCCACGCCCGACGGGTAGTAAAACTGTCCTGTTGAGAAACGGTCCTGCTGTTCACGCACAGCGTTGGCGTGAATGTCCAAGAAACCAGCGGCACCAATATCTGCGGGTGCGTACAAGTATGCGAACGCATCCACCCCAGCGAAAGTAGCTGGGCGGTTAACACCCCAATCGGCGCCCATCGGGTAGTAGATGCTCCCGTCAGGGGAATACACGACCCCACCGGGTGCGGCGTACTGCGGCGGGTCAAAAGAAATCGTTGATAGCGACCGGTACACGATGTCGGCGTTGAGAAAGAAAGACTCTGGCACGGGTACACCAGCGGTCCGCAGCAAAGTCACAGCCCACCACAGATGCTGCACATTTTGTGCGTAGTCAGGATTTACCATACCGTGGTTTGTTATCGAACCATCCTCATTCGCGTTAGTTCCACCAAGCTCGGCAGCCACATCGGTGCCGTTAA
>Ga0209094_1000217_pt1 | contig 46993 bp, 38 predicted proteins | sample COGITO_mtgs_1004_2_FD_184790 | JGI IMG/M metagenome (GOLD analysis project Ga0209094, IMG submission 184790) | Pelagic marine microbial communities from North Sea - COGITO_mtgs_100430 (SPAdes) (version 2) | ecosystem: Environmental > Aquatic > Marine > Epipelagic ... | reverse complement strand
TTAAGTCTTTAAAAACTTAGCGGGTCTTTTAGTTCACCTCTGCTTTCCTTTTGAAAGTATTTATTCTTGTTATTCTCATCAAAAATAAACAATACAAAGTAATGTCGGGTCTGCGCCTAAGCGCGACCCGAAGAGTAGAGCAAATATTATATGAAACACCTATCTTTTTTTATCAAACAGCAAAACCACGATAAAATTCCAATAATGAAAGTGATACTAATCCCCTTTCAAAAATTATGTTGATTATTTTTAGCAAAATTGTTTGCAACTTTGGGGCTACAAGGCACATTGAAAATAATGCAGGAATAAAGTTCCGATATACTTTAGATTACAGGTACTATATCAATAGGCATAGACTAATAAAACTATTTATAACGGGTTCTGGAAATGAGTAACAAGATTATCTTATTAATTTGTTTAGTTAGTTTGTTATTAGTTAATAGGATATCTTATGGCAAAGAACTTGATTCTTTAGTAAGAACATATTCGACTTATAAAGTGGTTAATAATCAAGCTGAATTATTTAAGCTACTTAGTCAACACTTAAAAGTACAAAATCTTATTGTAAATTTAGATGAAAGCTGGCAAACAATTTATTTGAATCAAACAATAATTAATGTCAAGATTCATAATATGAGATTCAGGAATTTTAATAGTAAAACCTGCCAAATTAAAGGGATAGATGAATTTCGGGTTACACAACTAAAATGGGATTCTTTGTGGGCGCCCAATATTGAATTCTACCTTGATAGTACAGACACAAAACAAGAACTAAACAAAGTTCTCGAAATTAGGAATAATTGGCATAAAATGTATAGTTTAACTATTTCAGGGTACGACTCTCTCTGTTTGTTTAGTCCAGTAGTAGCCAATAAAATTTATTTTCCAAATGCTATAAGTATGAGTCATGAATCATTCAGTCTTTTGCATTTCAATAAGTTGAGTTTTAACTATGATATCAATAAGAATAGAGCATTGGCTGACTTTATTGATTTTCAAATTACGAGAACAATTACAATATCGGAAGATAGTGCTTATAATTATCCTTTGAGTTTAATCTACATAAGAAATAATTTTTATGAGGTTGACGCAGATTTTGCTAACAGTGCTTCATTTAGTTACTTTTTAATGAAAGTTACACCAGTTTTTTTATCTGCTAATTATAGTGCTCAACTTTACATGTATTTTGACGATGATTCCTCGAGATTAAAGTACAGTATTGAGCCACTTTTACTAAAGGATGAGAAATTGGAAATTCAGATTAAATGCTTAAATAGTCTTAATAATCATTCGTACGTAATTAGCGAAATAAGCAAAGTGCCTTATTCCAGTTGCATTTATTCGGTAGATGGTAAAATCTCCTGTAAAGATTTAAAACAATTTGATAAAAAAAAGAAATTGAACTTATGGCTTTATGAAACTCCAAGAATGAATAAATTGATTATTTATTTATGCCTTTTATGTCGTAAGAATACTCAAATAATTGACTTATCTAAATAAATATTATGACATTAAAATCTCCCATATCAGACATAATTCAAATTGGCGATATAACTTCAGATAAAGTTGGCTTTTTTTTCTGTGGTTGGTGTTTTCCGCCAACCATTAGCCAAAGGCGAAATAACACACGGGCATTTCCACCTATAAAAGTGTAAATAGTATAGATAAGCAGTTTTCTCTACCTCTGCCTGGTCTGCGTCTAAGCTCAACACGGAGATTAGAGCAAATATTATTTGAAATAGCTATCTTTGCTTTATCAAACTGTTGTTGTTCTTGAAAAGGTTCAAAAAATATAGAAACTAGATATTTTACATACCTAATTTTAATTACCATTTACTTAATTTTGCACCATGTCTCGAGAGCAATGGCTTTTAATGATTACCCTACCTATTTTTGTAATTTTTATAGTTGCAGAGCTTGTTATCAGTGGTAAACAAAGACAGCAAAAATATAAATTCAAAGATACCGGCATCTCTATTTGGTTTGCCATTCTAGGGGGTGTTTTTGATATTGCCATGCGTGGTATTTGTTTTCTAATTCTCAATTTTTTCAATAAACATGCCATCATCCATACCGATTTAATCATCTACAACCCCTTATTTGGATGGATTTTGGTTTTTATTGCCCAAGACTTTTTCTTTTATTGGTTGCACAGGTCAGAGCATAATGTCAGAATACTTTGGGCGGTGCATAGCAACCATCACAGCAGTGAAAAATACAATTTTGCCGTGGCGCTAAGAAGCTCTGTTTTTCAACCTTTGTACAGGTATATTTTCTACATTCCTATTGCTATGTTGGGATTTGATGGTGCCACCATTATGTTTGTTTATGCCGTTAACCAAGTATATCAGTTCTTTTTACATACGGAATATGGTGGCATGATGCGCACTTGGGGTAAAGTATTTGTTACACCCTCACACCATAGGGTTCACCACGCTTCTAACCCGCGTTATTTAGATAAAAACATGGGTCAAGTGCTCATAATTTGGGATAAACTATTTGGCACTTTTCAAGAAGAACTTATAGAGGACAAACCCATATATGGATTGACAAAAAACATTGAAACGCATCATCCACTAGGAGCTGTTTTATTTGAATTTAAACGTTTGGTTAAAGACATAAAAAGCACTCCCAACTTAAAGCAAAAAATAAGTTACTTTTTCAATAAACCAGATTGGCAACCACCGATAAAGTGATTTATAAATAGCCAATGAAAAGCATCCTTTTACTTTCTGACACCCATGGTATAGTGGCAAAAGACATTCTCGATTTTGCAAAAAAAGCGGACGAGGTTTGGCATGCTGGAGATTGGCTTACCTTTGATTTAGCAGATGAAATAGAAAAACTAGAGAGTTTCCCTGAAGACAAAAAGCCCTTGCGTGCAGTTTATGGCAATGTTGACAATCCTATTATCAAAAAAACATTTAAAGAGTATCTTGTTTTTGAATGTGAAGGACTACGGGTATTGATGATTCATATTGGGGGTTATCCCGGTAAATACAATGCACTTACAAAGCAATTGATAGCGAGATACCGACCCAAATTGGTAATCTGTGGGCACAGTCATATTTTAAAGATAATACGCGATACCAAAAATCAACATCTTCACATGAATCCGGGGGCAGCTGGTACCCATGGTTTTCACAAAGTAAGGACTATGATTAGGTTTAAAATAGAAAATGGTCGTATTTTTGATGTAGAAGTAATTGAATTGAAAAGTCCAACCTTAGCAGGTTAGTACATTAACAAGAATGAAACAAAACAATAAAAAAATGAAAGGTCTTATAATAGGTTTGGCAATTTTGGCAATCTCATGCGGAACAATAAAAGCACAAAGGGGTAACACCAAAGCGGATAAGGCTTTTGGAGAAGCACTTGTAGCACATGGCAAAGGTGATTATGAGAAGGCAATTAAAGAGGCCGACAAGGCCATTGGCTATGACCCAAAGTTTTATGATGCATATGGTTTGAAAGCTGCTATATATGAAAGTTTTAAAAATTTTGAAGAAGCAGAAAAGGCCTATTTAGGGATATTGCCAACAACAGACGAGAAAGCTATTAAATATTACTATTTCATTGCCAAATTATATTACGACTACGGATATTACGACAAAGCAGTAAGCAATGTGGCAGAGTTCAAAAAGAAAGAAGGATTTGATAAAAGCAAAAGCAAGGAAAAAGCACTTGAAATAGAACGATTGTCCAAAATTGCTAGTGCACTGAAAAGTAAGCCCGTTGATTTTAACCCCATTAATTTAGGCGCAAACATTAACAGTGCAGAAAATGAATATTTTCCGGGCATTTCTATAGATGGTAATTATCTCTTTTTTACAAGAGAGCAAGGGAAAAATGAAGATATTTATCGGGCAAATATAGACACAGCCAATAAAGGTTGGTTTAAAGCAGAAGGTTTAGGCAATAGCATTAATTCACCTATGAATGAAGGCAATGCTAGCCCAACGGCTGATGGTAAATACATTTTTTTTACAGAATGTAATCGTGAAAACAATATTGGCAGATGTGATATCTATTTTTCAAGAATTAATGATGGACAGTGGACAAAACCTATGCTTATTAACCCACCGTTGAACTCCATTGCATGGGAATCTCAGCCCTGTATTAGTGCAGACGGCAAAACATTATATTTTGCAAGCAATAGAGCACCCAGTTTTGGAGGTATTGACCTGTTCAAAAGTGAGTTTGTCAATGGGTCCTTTCAAGAACCCGAAAATTTAGGCCCTACTATTAATACAGCGGGTGATGAACAATCGCCTTTTATTCATGCCGATGGACAAACCTTGTATTTCATAAGCAATATGCATGATGGGCTTGGAAGAAACGATATTTTTATTTCAAGATTGGTCAATAATCAATGGGGTAAACCAGAAAATCTAGGCTATCCCATCAATACCCATAGCGATGAGATGGGTTTGATTGTAGATAGAGAAGGTCAATTTGCCTATTATGCTTCAAACAGAGCAGGTGGATTGGGAGGTGTTGACTTGTATAAATTTGAATTACCTGCTAATGTCAGACCTGTTGCAAGTAGCTATGTGAAAGGTTTGGTAACCGATTTTAAGACTGGCGCTAAATTAGCCTCTTCTGTTACGCTAATCGATTTACTAACAGGGAAAGAGGCTGCAAAAATTAATACAACAGATGGAGATGGCTCCTTTTTATTGGCTCTGCCAGGAAACAAAGATTATCTTTTAAATGTAAGCAATGATTTGTACCTATTTTATTCTTACAATTTTTCTTTAACTGCCTCAAGTCGATCTGAGCCTTACTTTTTGGATATAAAATTAAAGCAACCATCTGCTGGTGAAAAAGTAGTCCTAAACAATATCTTTTTTGACGTTGACAAATTTGATTTAAAATCTACCTCTATGATAGAGTTGAATAAACTGGTTGAAATGCTTACTCGTTTCCCTAAATTGCGCATTGAAATAGGCGGTCATACGGATAATACGGGAGATAACAAGGCCAACCAACTGTTAAGTGAAAAAAGAGCAAAGGCGGTAATGAATTATTTGATATCCAATGGGGTTGATGCCAGTCGCTTAACGTATAAAGGTTATGGCGAAACAATGCCAATTGCTGAAAACGATAGCCCAGAGGGTAAAGCACAAAACCGAAGAACTGAATTTAAGGTTATTGGAAATTAATTTAAGGAATATTTTAACATCGCGCATTAGTTGAAACTTGTTTTGCGATAAGTTGAGAATAAGTCAAAACATTATTATGCCGTGAAAGTTAGTATACAGATTGAACAATTAAACTTTACACCACCTTATTAGCACAAGCTGTACTAGCAAAAGCATCTGGTTTTGCTTTAAAGGTATAACCCATACCCATAATGTAACCCATGGCCTCTTTTAATGCCACATTACTTGCAAAGCTTGGATCAGTATTGATATCTGCATGAACCTCTAAATCAATGTCATAATTGTCCCACAAATTGGCCAATTGATAGGCAATTTGCACTGCCCTACTTACCTCGGCAATCATGCGCTCCTTTATGCCCATTTTAATGCGCTTTTTTTCCTTATCAACCAGCATAAACCCTCCCCTATTTTTTCTAATAAAAACAATGGCAGTGGCAAATTCAATGTCCTTGCCATAAACTTGGCTATCTGCGCCAATGCATATTTTTAAAACTGTGCCTTCTGCAATAGATTGAAGAATGATGCTTTCTACGTGATCATAGATGTCATCTATAGGAGCCCCAGAGAGTGTTTTCCATGCCATAGTACATCAAAAGTAATCATTTACTGTGAATATACTATTAAACAGTTTTCATCAAATTATAAACAAAGGATTAAAAAATCTTACTAAAAGTATGGTTTTGAACTTATTTCTTTTCGAAATGAGCAATAACATTCTTTGCGTCAATGCCATAATCATTAAACACAACATCGTTTTCAGGGTCAATTAAAATAAACCAAGGTGTACCACCCGTATTGTAATTGATGAGTGTGCTAGGAAGCAACCCAGTATTGGTATCTCCTACATCATGACCAAATGGAATTTTTAAACTATACTGTTTCTGAAAGGCCTTTGCCTTTTCAAAAGTATTGGACTCTAAACCCTCAAAAGCGGTTTGAATGGCTAAAAATAGAATATTCTTATTTGAACCTAGTGCACTTACTAATTTTTGCATTATTGGAAAGCCTTCTTCTCTTGAACCTTGACACCATGTTTGAAAACAAAATAACAGTTTATATTTCCCCTCAAATTGACTCAGTTTTACAGGGTCCGTTTCATTTCCATCTTCATCAACCCATTGGTTTACCTCCAGCTCAGGAGCTGGCAAATCCAAAATTCCATAATTGGTTATCTCTTCTTCATTCATTGTATTCAATGCAAAGCTATTACTTTACAACCAAATAGTTGTTTTCTGTTGCAATAATTATAACCATCTCTCCTCTTTTTCTTGAGCCTGCCAAGGTTTTAGCAGCATATATTTGACCATCTATTTTAACTTTACCCTCTGGCTTACAATCATTGATAACCAGTGCTTCTCTGCCAATAAATTGGTTAATATCTGTTACAAAAAAGTTTGATTTGGTTCCTTCAAATGTTTGCCTGTGCACGACTTTAGAAAACAATAAACTTTTAGACATATCTCGTCCAAAAAATAAAATATACAGCACAAAAACCACGACAATAATAAAAACCGTAGCAACTGATTGAAAATAACTTATGGGTGAAACAAAGGAGAAGTCAAGATTAATATTGCGAACCATGGCGAGCACCAAAGATGCAAATATGAGTACGACACCTCCTATACCAATAACTCCAAACCCAGGTATTGCTACAAGCTCAATGATTACCAAAATAGCCCCGATTAAAAATAAAAGCATTTCCCAATTCTCTGCCAAACCATCTAAATAGGCCGGAGCAAAATAAAGCAAAGCAGCTATAACAGCAGCTATAGATGGTAAACCCAAGCCAGGGGTTTGTATTTCAAAATACAGACCAAACAAAATACCAGCAATCAGTATTCCCCTAACACCAGGATGAAGTAGCCAACCGATTAATTTATCCAAGCCCGATTCTTTATGTTCAATAATTATTCTTTGACCGATGGTTTCATTTGCAAGCAAATCAGACAAACTGTTATAAATACCTTCAGCGTATCCATTTTTAACAGCCTCTGAACCCGTAAAAGTCAAAGTTTTACCGCCCTCTATCACACCTTCAATCTCAATTCTATCATCAACCATGGCCTCTGCAATTTTAGGATTTCTTATATAGTTTAAACCGCTACTATCTTTTCCTTTTGCTTCGGCAGTAGAACGCATAATAGCGCGCATATAAGACTGATACTTATCAGGTGCAGCCTTGCCATCTTCTGTTACTACCGTTGCAGCACCAATACTTGAACCTTCTTGCATAAATATTTTATCCGAGGCAATAGCAATTAAAGCCCCAGCGCTTGCAGCGTTTTTGTTTACATAAGTCCAAATAGGAATTGGACAATTTAATATGGCAATTCTGATGCTATCTGCATCCTGTAATAGTCCGCCATAGGTGTTCATATCCAAAATAATCAAATTGACACCCGTAGTTTTTGCTTTTTCTATCCCACTGCCAACCAAACGTGTAATACTTGGAGCAATCTCTTTGCGAATGGGAATTACCAAAATAGTATCAGCGCTTAATTGTGCATTTACTGAATTAAAAACAAAAGCTAAGAGGTATATACTTATAAATAATCTTAAAATTGGGTTATTTTTCATTGTAAATTATTGGATTCAAAGATAATGCTGTTCTCACTTAAATCATTGAAATAAAATAGTTTTAGACGTGTAATTGTCAACTTTCAATATATTTAACCTGCATATCAATTTATCATTTGTATATTCTGCCAAACAGCGCTGTGCAAATGTGGATTAAAAAAAATGCTGTTTTTGCTATGGAATGGTTATTGATACTATTATTGTAGTAACAAAACGCGCATTAAAAATGAAAAAGTCAATATTATTTGCTTGTATGCTGGGCATAAGCGCCCTTTTACAAGCAGAAGTGAAAGATTCTATAGGGCAAAAAACCGTCAATGGAAAAAATTATATTTTGTACAAGGTTGAGGCCAGTGAAACGCTGTATTCACTTTCAAAAAAATACAATGTTACTGTTGCTCAAATAAATGAAGCCAATGACGGATTAAAAGAAGGTTTAAAATCGGGTGCCACAATCATGATTCCATCCTTATCCTCAAGTTCCGTAGGAACAGCAAGAACAGAAGTAGCTGTAAGTAATGCGGCCACTGTACATGTGGTCTCTTTAGGTGAAACCTTATATGCTATTTCTAAAAAATATAATTGCACGGTGGATGAAATCAAACAATGGAACAATCTAACAAGCAATGATGTTGTTCTTGGGCAAGAGCTTAAAATTTCCAAAACTTCTGGTACATCCAATGCCGTAAGCGCAGCAGGTTCAAGTAATCAAACTGTTACTATCAAAGGTGATTTGAAGGTTGAACCATCAGGAACTGTTGATTATAAAAATGTGGAAATAGTAAAAACCCCCGAACCCATTGTAAAGAGACCTGAATATACTATTGATACTAGTCTTTATGGAGAAGAAATTACGGTATCTAAAACCATAGAAAGAATTTCTGAAGTAGGTATTGATCAAGAAAAAAACCTTGCTCAGTTTACTGGTGTAAAAGTAGGAACAATTTTAATGGTTGTTAATCCTGTTACCAATAAAGCGACATTTGTACGTGTTGTTGGCCCTGCTAGTGGAGCAAACATAGTAGTAACAAATTCCGTTTTAAAAACATTGGGACTAACAGCTGCAGCAGCAAGCAAGGTTAATGTTTCGTACACTCGATAATTTTTAACATGATGCGGCAGCATCAATATACTCTCATCGCAAGCATACTATTTTGTATGCTTGTTTTTTTATTACCTTTAAGTATTGCCGCTACCAGTATTTGTGTTGGCGCTATCTGTGTTATTTCACTGGTCTATTTTATTCAATTCCCCTTTACATTCACAGCAGACATACGTGTCTTAATGGCTTCATTTATAGGATATTATCTTTTATCCCTTGTTTCTCTAAGTTATACTTCTCAGTTAGATAGTGGATTGCAAAAGCTTTTATTGAAACTTCCTTTACTTTTTGTTCCTTTCATCTATCTGTGTTATAGAAAGGCAGATATCATTCACAAAATTAGCTTCGAACAACTCTTTGTTTGGTCTATGAGCATTGTTGCATTAATAAGTACCATCCACTACTATCAGCACAAAGCAGATTTGGACTTCATGGTTTTACAAAACAAACCAATTCCAGTACTTTCTCATATCTACCATATTGAATTTAGCATTATGCTGGCACTGTCCATCGTTGTAGCGGCTTATCGATTGTTCTTTTTCAAATGGCATGCTAGTCTATTGCAAATATTATTTATTGTCTCTTCCCTTATTGGTACCTACGCAATACATATAATGGCCGTACGCACTGGACTTTTAACGTTATATGCGGGAATATTGACACTTGGTTTATGCTATATTCTGAAATACAAAAAATATAAACTACTCATTACCCTACCCGTAATTTTACTTGCTGCTTTTGCAATAATTTATAGTTCATCAGAAAGTTTTAAAAACAGGGTAACACTTACCTTGGATGACATCAATGTTCTCAAAACCGATAGAGATAGAAATTGGCACAGCGTTTCTATGAGAGTAGATGCCTTTAACAATGGAATTACATTACAAAAAGCCAATTTGCTTTTAGGAGTTGGTATAGGTGATGTTGACAGAGAGGTGATGGTGCAATTTGCAAAAGACAGCTCAAAACTACAATTAGAAAACCGCAAAAAACCACATCATCAATTTTTAGAAAACGGATTACAGAGCGGATTATTATCACCCTTACTCCTATTATTTATACTGTCTATACCAATTTTGTTTAACAGATTTAGAAACCCTATTTCTTTAACTTTTGTCGTCATGGCTTTTATGGCTATGCAGTTTGAATCTATACTAGAGCGTCAGGCCTCTTTGGTTATTTTTTGCATTCTGTATATTCATTTCATTAGTTTAAAGGAGCAGTAATAGATTTGCCATAATTTTTTAAGATATTCGCACTTAGTATAAAAAATCACTTTTATTTCACCAATGAGCCAAATGCAGACAACCGCAGATCAAAATAAGAATTTCTTTGTAATAGACATTCACACGCATATAATCCCAGAGAACATTCCAGATTTTAAACAAAAATTTGGTTATGGTGAATGGATTCAATTAGAACATCACAAACCCTGTTGCGCTAAAATGATGATGGATAGTCAATTTTTTAGAGAGATTGAATCAAACAATTGGGACCCAAAACAAAGAAATAAAGAAATGTTGGGTTTAGGTGTTGATGTACAAGTACTTTCTACCGTTCCGGTAATGTTTAGTTATTGGGCCAAACCTGAGGATGGATTGTATGTCTCCCAATTTCTCAATGACCATATTATGGAATGTGTCACTAAATATCCCAAGAACTTTGTTGGCTTAGGTAACTTGCCGTTACAAGACCCAACCTTGGCTATTAAAGAACTAGAACGTTGCAAAAAAATTGGGATGAAAGGAGTTCAAATTGGTTCTCATATCAATGATTGGAATTTAAGTGAGCCAGCGCTATTTCCCGTTTTTGAAGCAATGCAAGATTTAGACCTAGCAGTATTTGTGCATCCTTGGTGGTGGATGAGTCAAACCAAAACGCCCAAATATTGGTTGAGCTGGCTTGCGGGCATGCCTTATGAAACCAGTGTCGCTATTTGCAGTATGATATTTAGTGGTATTTTTGAAAAGTTACCCCAACTGAGAGTTGCTTTTGCACATGGAGGTGGGTCTTTTCCCGGCACCATTGGCAGAATAGAGCAGGGATGGAAAGCCAGACCAGATTTAGTTGCCATAGACAATCCAAATAACCCCAAAGATTATTTAGGCAAGTTTTGGCTTGATACATTGGTGCATGACCGCAGAATGCTTGATTATTTAGTGGCATTGGTTGGTGCAGACAGAATTGCGCTTGGAACAGATTACCCATATCCTTTAGGCGAGCCCGAAGCTGGAGAATTAATTCATGAAAATGCATTTAATAATCACATTAAAGAAAAGTTGTTCTCACAATCAGCCTTGGAGTGGCTTAAAATGAAAAAAGAAGATTTTCTTTAGGATGGATTAAACCTTTCCGTTTTTATTACATCCATAGTGCATACAAATTATAAATGAAGAAATACATTATTCTTACTACCTTGTTGTTCATACTTACAACAATTGTAAAATCACAGAACATAACATATAGCGGAGTAGTCATTGATAGTGGGTTTTCAATTCCAATGCCTGGTGTTTTAATTACACTTAATAAAGGTAGAGATACGAATAACATTCAAAGCTACACCAATACCAATGGGCAATTTGCCTTTAGCAATTTAGAGGTTGGCATGTATACGCTTAAAATCAATACCAAAGGTTTTGAAGAAAAAAAACAATTTATTAGATTAATGTCAAATAGAAATGACAGTGTTTTTTTAAACCCAGAGGCCAAGTTAATTGAAAAAGTTACATTAAAAACAGAGGTGGCCATAACCATGAAGGGTGATACAACACAGTTTAATGCTGATAGTTTTAAAACCCAAGGAAATGCTAGTGCAGAGGACCTCATAAAAAAACTACCCGGTGTTACAACAGAAAATGGCGAGGTGAAAGCGCAGGGCGAAAAGGTGCAACGCGTATTAGTGGATGGGAAACCATTTTTTGGTGATGACCCAAAAGCTGCACTAAAAAATATTGCTGCCGAGGCAGTAGATAAAGTTCAGGTATATGATGGCAAAAGTGAAAAAGCAACTTTTAGTGGATTTGATGATGGAGAAACGATTAAAACCATTAATATTATAACCAAACCGAACATGAGAAACGGCTTATATGGTAAAGTTAATGGAGGCATTGGGACCAATGGATACTACCAAAGTGGTTTAAACTTAAATAAAACCTCAAGTAAAAGTAGATTATCTGTGATTGGACAAAGCAACAATGTAAATCAGCAAAACTTTAGTTTACAGGATATTTTAGGCTTAATGGGAAGCAGCGGTGGTAATATGCGTGGTAGTCCAAATGGAAAAAATGGACGACCGATGACTTATCCCGGAAACCCAGTAAATGATTTTTTTGTCGATAATCAAAATGGTGTGAGTACCACCAATGCAGCTGGTGTAAATTATGCCAGTGTGGTGAACGAAAAGCTCTCCTTAAGTGCAAGTTATTTTGTCAATAACTTAAATACCGTTAACTTACAAAACACCAATCGAACTTCTTTTGGTGGAGATAGAGGAGACCAAATTTACACCGAAAATTCAAACTCACTTTCCAAGAGTTTAACGCATCGATTGAATGCTAGATTGGAATATACGATAGATTCTTCCAATAAGTTGGTGTATGTTCCAACAATTAGTTTTCAAAATGTCAACAGCAATGTCGACTTTAATGCCAACACACAAACTGACAATGTTTTATTGAATACGATTTTAACGCAAACGATAAAGAAAAATAACGGATACAGTATAAAAAATGCAGTAACTTACTCTCACAAATTTAAAAAACAAGGAAAAACGATAGTTTTCCAAGGCACTGTAAATCTTGCGCCAAATAGTGGCACTACTAATTTAAACAGCTTAAATACCTATTTCCTTGGAACAACAAATATTGATACCCTCAACCAACTTACCGACATTGAGTCTAGTGGGAATACCTATAAAGGTGAGCTTTCATATACCACCCTGTTAACCAAAAAAGCCCAACTAGAATTATCTGGAGAATATGGTTATACCAAAAACTATAGTCAACGGGTAAACTATGGTTACAGTGAAGCAAATAACGAGTATAGCGTTTTAGATACGTTGTTATCTAGTAAATTTGATAACATTACACAAACAACGGAATTTGGCGCCAGAATAAGGCATAATAATGAAAAATTAAGCTATAGCTATGGTGCTGCGGTGCAACAAAACATCTTAAACAATGATCAAGTATTTCCAACCACGGCTAAAAATACTGCCACTTTTTATGCTTTTGTTCCTAGGTTATTTGTACGTTACAAACCAACTAAATACAAACAATTATTCTCTTTTTATAGGGTAAGACCCAATGTACCATCTGTTGCTCAACTGCAAGATGTTGTAAACAATACCAATCCTTTAAACTTATCTTCTGGCAACCCTTACTTAAAACAGGAAAACAGGCATTTTCTGCTGGGTCGCTATAGCAACATGGATCCTTTTAGTGGCAAATCACTTTTTGTTTTTGGAATGATTCAAGCTGCCAACAATTATATTGGGAATGAAACAACAATTGCCTTTGCTCCCACTGTTACCAAAGAGGGTATTAGTTTGCAGCGGGGCGCACAATATACGCGTCCAACAAACTTATCTGGATATTTAATGGGCAATGCTTCTGTTTCCATTGGAAGAAAAATTAAAAAGCTTAAATCAAACCTTAACACAACATTGGGCTTTAATGGTAGTCGAACACCATCATTGATTAATGATCAAAAAAACATCAATAGCAACGTTGCTTTGAACGCAGGTGTTAATTTAACGAGTAACATTAGTGATAAAATAGATTTTAATATTGGAGTAGCTGCGACCCAAACTTGGGTGAGCAACAACCTTCAAACCTCCTTAAATTATAATTATATTGCTCCAAGTGCCAATGGCAAGATTTTTTGGATGTTTTATAAAAATTGGTTCTCGGAAACGGAAGTTATTTTTACGGCATATAGAGGTTTATCGCAAGGCTATAACCCCAATATTTTATTGTTTAATCCGGCACTCGGATATCGTTCTGCAAAAAATGTATGGGAGATAAAGCTGTATGCTTTTGATGTTCTAAATCAAAACAAAGCAATTGCTAGAAATGTCGGTGAAACTTATGTTGAAGATGTAAGAAGTTTGGTAATTCAGCGTTATGCAATGGTACAAGTACTGTACAATATAAGAAAATTTTCCAAAAAGGACGGTCCTGTCTTTCAAGCAGAAGACCCTTTAGAAAGAAGAAGATAATACATTATGTTTTTTATACTGTCAAAAATTATTGGTACGCTTTTAAAACCTATTTTTTGGATTTTAATATGCTTGTTATTGGCTTTATGGAAGAATAAATGGCGCAAAAAACTACTAATAACAGCCATATTAATGGTTTTTATTTTTGGGAATAAGTATTTTGTAAATAAAACCCTTTCAGCATTTGAATATCCCATTCAATACCTTGAAAAAAGTGATACATTTGATTACGCCATTGTTCTAGGTGGATACTCACGGAACAGATTAAAAAATGGACGATTAGAATTGAACGAAGCTGGAGACCGACTAGTTGCAGGTTTAGACCTACTGAGAACTAAAAGGTGCAAATACCTTATTTTGAGTGGAGGCGATGGAAGCTTATACAATACTGGTATCAATGAAGCTGCAGAAGTACTGCAGTATCTTTCAGACTACGGTTATGACACAAGCAAAATAATCATTGAACCAAATAGTAAAAACACCTTTGAAAATGCTAAAAATACAAAAAAGCTAATCACCAAAAATTCCAAAATTGTACTTATTACTTCTGCTTTTCATATGCAAAGAAGCATGGGTTGCTTTAAAAAACAAGGGCTTTACCCTACTCCTTTTCCAGTGGATTATTTGATAGACGGCAGCAACAAGATTTCTCCTGAATCCCTATTAATTCCTGATGGAATGGCTTTTGAAAAATGGGAAATACTTGTTAAAGAATGGGTTGGACTGTTTGCTTATAAAATTAGCGGTAAAATTTAATTGGTATTAAATAAAATTTTTGTTCTATAATTGTGGTATATTAAAAATTGAATATGAAAAAAATTATTTTAACAACAACATGTTTACTAATGATGGGAACTTTTGTCAAGGGTCAAGCTTTTGAAGGAGGTAAAAACTATTTTAGTGTGGGTTATGGTACTGGAAACTTTGCCCAAAGTTTTCTTAAAGCAACAGTTGAAGGTTCTGGGGCTTCAGATATGAAGTTTGTAGGAACTGGACCACTATTTGTTAAATTTGAACATGCCGCAGAATCAAAAATTGGTTATGGATTAAGCTTTGCCTACATGTCAAATGCCATTAGCTATACAGAGACAAATACTGACTCGGTACCTTATACCTACAGTGCAAAACTTAAATGCACCACTTTTAATATTTTAGCCAGGGTAAATTATCATTTAGGTGACAATGAGCACTTAGATCCTTACATTGGGCTAGGCGTTGGTTATAGAGCTGTAAAGTGGTCGTATACAGATACAGATCCAAAAAATAACTCAAATGCCGATGAAATAGGGTTTAATGCGTTACCAAAATTTCCTTTGGGAGCAGATTTAACTTTTGGATTGCGTTACTTGTTTACTCCAAACATTGGAATTTATACTGAAGTTGGATTGTCAAAAGCTGTTATACAAGGCGGTTTGCAGTTCAAATTTTAAACAATTTTTACGACATACTTTGTTTCAAAAAAGGGTTCCTTAAAAAAAAGAGGCAACCCTTTTTTCTTTATCTTCTTTTTTGGAAAATTTTTTGTGAATGCTGTAAGTTCCTCTTCTAGCGCACCTCCTTTTAAGTAAATAATATTGGCATGTTTGGCATCCACCAAATGTTTTGTCATTTGATAAAAAGGTGCTAAACGCGTCACAGCCCTACTGACCATGGCATCATATTTTCCCTTCAAATCTTCAGACCTGGCATGAATAGTGGTAACATTTTTTAAATTCAAACTTTTACATACCTCTTTTACCACCGTAATCTTTTTCCCAATTGAGTCACACAAAACAAACTCCGTTTCTGGAAAAAGAATTGCCAATGGCACACCTGGAAATCCTCCACCAGTGCCAACATCTATGACACGTTCTCCATTATTAAAATTTTTCACCTTTGCAATACCCAATGAATGCAAAACATGGCGCTCATAGAAATTTTCAAAGTCCTTTCTTGAAATAACATTGATTTGGTTATTCCAATGCTCGTAAATATCGTATAACGCCTCTATTTTGTCCCTTTTATCTGCGGATAATGATGGGAAATATTTAAAAACTATTGATGCATCTACCATTCTTTCTTTTTTGTTAGAAATATATATACTCCAAAACTGAACCAATAACATTGCATTAAAAAATCTAACAATGGATAAAAAATAATGGTACTTAGGTCACCCAACTTTTTTGCACATATCGCAAAAGAGAGTCCATTGACAATATATCTGACTAACAAAATAATCAATAGCAGCGGCCAAAGTTGAAAGTAAAAAATCAATAATGCCAAAAATGACAAGGTAAACCAAAAATGACTTAGCATAAAAATACCGGAAAACCTTTTTGCATAGGACTTATAGTAGCCCCCTATTTGTAGGTGTCTCCTTTTTTGATTTACCCAATCATGCCAATTTTGTTTTGGAATTGATTCAACAAATGCAGCTTCATCAATAACAACAGCAGTGTTTTTTTTATTGGCAATTCTTTGAATGTGTAGGTCATCATCTCCAGCATGAATATGGTGGTGGCTTCCAAAACCCTTTACTGCATAAAAACTTGCTTTGGTATAGGCTAAGTTTCTTCCTACACCCATGTAAGGTCTGCCTTTAATAGCCTTGGATAAGTACAGCATCGCAGTCAGTTGTGTTTCAAATCTTATAAATAAATTTAATAGACCTCCTAATTTTTGATAAGGACTATAGCCCAGGGCTAAATCTTTATCTTCACCTAATGAATTACTCATTAAAGTTATCCATTCTTTACTTTGCGGTCTACAATCTGCATCGGTAAGTAAAATATGGTTATAGAGTGCAGATTTTATTCCTAAAGTAATCCCTAGCTTTTTTCCTGAAAAAAGTTTCTTTTCAGGGTCTAAATATATACTTCTTAAAACTGCATACTGTTCCATAAAAGTATTAATCAACAGGTTAGAATCATCCCAACTACCATCATTTACAATGATTACTTCAAATTTTGGATAATTTTGATTACACAAAATAGGAATTAGTTCCTTTAAATTATCATACTCATTTTTAGCACAAACAATGATACTAACCCCTTCAGGGTAACTGTTATGTTCCCTTGTTTTAGTTTTGACAAACAAGACTGAAAAATAGCCGTAAAAATATACCCATTGAATGAGCAATGGAATAAGCAATAGGCTCAAGCCTAGCCATTGACTTGGAGTGATATTTTGCAACATAAGTTACCTTTTAAAACCAATACCAGAGGTAGATTTAGGCACATTTTTGGGGTCAAATTCAGCAACATCGGCAAGCGTTAAAGTACCAATCATTTTTTTGGTACGCTTACTTTTAGACATTTCACTCAACCTTAAATGCTGATTCCTAACGGCCTCCTCGATGACTTTTCTAACTGCACGACCATTGCCAAAATACTTATCCTTTTTATCGAACATAAATTCTATGTACTCTTTCAAGTGAGCCAGCGCAACTTTATCAGCGACAATATTACTTTCTGCCAATTGATTTACAGAAATTTCCAACAACTCGGCTGGTTTAAAATCCTCAAATAAGAATACCCTATCAAATCTAGATTTCAATCCTGGATTTGACTCCATGAATTTTTCCATATTGGCCGTATAACCTGCAGCAATGACAATAAACCTGCCCCTTTGATCTTCCATTCTTTTCAACAAAGTTTCAATTGCTTCTCTACCATAATCACTGCTATTTCCCTCTGTAAGAGAGTATGCCTCATCTATAAATAACACACCTCCCATAGACTTATCAACCAGTTCAGCTGTTTTTATAGCAGTTTGGCCAACATAAGCTCCTACCAAACTTTGCCTATCACACTCCACTAAATGTCCTCTTTCTAAGATACCTAAGGCCTTGTATATTAGTGCTAATATTCTAGCGACTGTAGTTTTACCTGTTCCAGGATTACCAGTAAAAACAGTATGGAGCGAAAATGTTTCTCGCACATCCTTACCAATTTCTTTGTAATAGCGAACCAGTTTTACCAAATCCTCAATGTCATGTTTTACTTTTTCTAAACCTATAAGGCCTTTTAGTTTATTCAATGACTCCTTTAGCAAGTCTTCATCAATAGGGATATCCGCTTTTTTACCAGCAAAGTGATCAAAAGTATGCTCTATGTCATCTTTGGATATGGTAGATAAAATTTCATTTGAAAGCGAATCAGGTTTCTTTTCCTTCATAATTCGAAGACCCAAATTCATTTTACTTTCATCAATCAGGGAGTTAACCATTCTTGCGTTTCCAAAAAATTTATCCCTTTCTCGGTAAGATTCAACCAACTTTTTATACAAATACTCTCTTGCGGCTGCCTCTAATGAGACACCCTTTTTACTGGCAGTAAAATCAGCAATCTCTATCAACTCCTGCGGCACATAATCAGGAAAATCGTAGGTCATGCTAAACCTTGATTTTAATCCAGGATTTGACTCAACAAAATTGGACATTTCCTCAGGATAACCAGCCACAATTACGGCAAAATCATCGTGATCACTCATTTCCTTGAGGATTACCTCAATGGCCTCCTTACCAAAATCCTTACTATCATCATCTTTCCTTGCCAAAGAATAAGCCTCATCAATGAACAAAATTCCATCTTTAGCCTTTTTAATGGCTTCTTTTGTTTTGGGGGCAGTTTGTCCTATAAACTCTGCAACCAAATCGGCTCTATCCACCTCATGCACATGACCTTTCTTGAGCAAGCCCATATCCTTGTATATTTTACCCAAAAGCCTTGCAACCGTGGTTTTACCAGTTCCAGGATTTCCTTTAAAAACTGCATGTAAATTAATGGACTCCGTGTCTGCTAAACCCTTTTTCTTACGCAGTTGAATAAATTCTAAATACTTAGTATACTCCTTAATTTTTTCTTTAATTGCTTCTAAACCAATGAGTTCATTTAATTCTTCAGCCACTTTCTTATTTGTTTCCTCAATAGAAGCAGGTTTTACAACAGCAGCGGTATCTTCTGCGTCTGGAAAAAACTCTAACTGCAACATTGGTAAGAAATCTTCTTCTTGTGCCTCTAGGTAATCATCGCCCACTTCAAAAGGCATGGCTGCAATCAATTGGTCCATGAAAATTATCTCAATTTTGTATTCTCCTCTTCCCCAAGTTCCAACCATATCGCTTCCCCATCCAATGGTGGTATTAAAAAAGTCTTCTTTGGGTTTAACAAAAAACAACTTGGTAACGGTTCCTTTTAGATAACCATGCTCTGTTCTAAAGTTAAAAATCATTTCGCAAGGCCAATCCTGACTTTTGCGAACTAAATTTTTCATATTCACCTCTACCCAAATGTAGCGTGTGCTTAAAGCATTAAACCCTATATAATATTTTCTTTCCTCCAATTTAAGATTGGCATCGGGCCCTTCATATAATTTAACGCTCTCTAATTTAAAGTAAGGATTCAATCCATTTCTCAGCAGACCTTGTTTTTCAATATAAAATGATGCCGAAGCCACCATTTCACCATCTATCCATGCCTCCCAGCTGTATTGCCCAGCTTTCCAATAGGTTCCAGGATTCTTAACACCCCAACCTTCTCTAATAAAAACGATATTATCCCTTTTATCTACCGCTCTATCACAATTCAGTTCACAGATTTCTTCTCCATTTTTATTGATACATTTGAGACTTAACTTTATATCCCAATTGGCTTCATCATATTTCTTATTGTAAAATGAAAATTCACAATAAACATAACTTGCTTCTGCCTCATCATAAACCGATCTGTAACGCTTGGTATTGTTAGCCAACCACTCGGTACTTCCATAGGTTTTTATATCTTTATACTTCCAAAATTTTGTATTTGCCATTAGCGCCTCAATATTAAAGCAAAAACTCTTAGCTTAAAAGAATTTAAAGTAATTTATCTCCAATAAAATGCATATTTCAAAAAAATAATATTTTTTTTACAAGGGGCAGTTGTTGTAGTTAAATATTTAGCTATTTTTGCAGCCCGTAAAAAATTTATAAAATAAATTTTTTACCAATGCCAAGCTGGTGAGATGCCTGAGTGGCCGAAAGGAACAGTTTGCTAAACTGTCGTACTCGCAAGGGTACCGAGGGTTCGAATCCCTCTCTCACCGCTCATTAAAACCGCAAGTTACTAAATACTAGGAACTTGCGGTTTTTTTATTCCTAATTTGTCCCACATATGTCCCACATTTTTGTTTTTATTTTTGCAGTAATGAAAACAATTGCATGCGATTTATAGCAATGATAAATAAATTAACCAATCATTAATTTTCCCAAAATTCTCTTCCCTATTTCAACGTACAGTTGATTTTGGTCATTTAAAATAGGGTATTTAATCTACTTTATGGGAATTGTACTAATATTTAGTGAAGGCTATTTGCTTTTTGCACGATATCTGTTAAAGCACCCTTTAGACATGCAGTATATTTCAAAGTAGTAAATATGAAATATATCAAGGTTGGGAGAAATAAGTTTATAAATATAAATATATTTGTGCCTTTACCCTTATTGCAAAAAAGAAAACTGAACTTTTAACGTGAATCAAATTGATATAATACAAGATCAAACTGACAGACTTAAGAATTGGACAGCAATTAATCGAATTAAGGGAGTACTTGCAGAAAATGGAATAAAGCAGACTTGGTTAGCTGAACAGTTAAACAAGAGTTATAACATGGTTAATGGCTATGTGCAAAACAGACAACAACCGAGACTTGAAGTACTTTATGAAATTGCTGAGATATTAAATGTCAGTGTTAAAGACCTACTTAAAGAAGATTAACATGACAAGAAATATTTCAGAAGCAGATACAAGAGCAAATTACATTGATCCAAAACTTATTGAAAGTGATTGGACTTCTGATAATATTGAAAGAGAATATTACTTCACAGACGGAAGAAAATTACTAGGTGACAAAAGAGGTAAAAGATTATTTCTTGATTACCTATTGAAATTTAACAATATAAACTTAGCCATAATTGAAGCTAAAAAAGCTGACAACCACCCAACCAGAGGACTACAACAAGCAATTGATTATGCAGAAAAATTAAGAATAGACTTCGTCTATTCTTCAAATGGCAAGCAAATCTATGAGTTTAATAGAGCCATTGGCAAAGGTGATTACATTGATAAATTTCCAACACCTCAAGAACTTTACAATAAGCTTTACGGAAAAAATATTGAGTTAAAGAAGCTGTTGCACAGTATTCCTTTTTACTTAACTGGTGTAATGCGACCTCGATATTATCAAGAAATTGCGGTCAATAAAGTTTTAGAAAATATAGCAGAAGAGAAGAAACGCATTTTGTTAACTCTTGCAACAGGAACGGGTAAGACATTTATTTCTTTTCAAATTGTTCATAAACTTTTTCAGGCAAAATGGAATCTTGATGGCGAAAGTAGAAGACCAAGAATTTTGTTTTTAGCCGACAGAAATGTTTTAGCGGACCAAGCTATAAATACATTTAATCCTTATGAAAACGACCTTGTAAAAATTAATGGTGAAGAAATCAAAAGTAGAAATGGAGTTGTGCCAACTAATGCTTTTATCTTCTTCGCTATTTACCAAGCTATCGCAGAAAGAGAAAACATAGGTGCATATTACAAAGCTTATCCCGCTGATTTTTTTGACCTAATAATTATTGACGAGTGCCACAGAGGAAGTGCGAATGAGGAAGGTTCGTGGAGGGCAATACTCGACCATTTTAGTCAAGCAGTACATTTAGGCTTAACAGCAACGCCCAAAAGAGAAGATAATGTTGACACATATAGATATTTTGGTAAGCCCATTTATGAGTACTCATTGAATGACGGTATATCTGATGGTTTTTTAACTCCTTACAAAGTTAAAAGGGTTAAGACCAACATAGATGAATATATTCATACGAATGACAACAAAGTTATTCAAGGTGAAATTAAGAAAGACCGTTATGATATATATGACTTCGATAAGAATATAACCATCATTCAACGCACTGATTTAATTGCAAGAGCCATTCTGAATAATATTGGCAGAATGGAAAAGACAATAGTTTTTTGTGTAAACCAAGATCATGCTTTGGAATTGAGAGACATGATTAACAAACACAAAACCGTTTCCGATTCTAACTATTGCGTAAGAGTTACATCTGACGAAGGGAAAATTGGAAGAACTTTTTTAGAAGCATTTCAAGATAATGATAAAGACATTCCTGTAATCTTAACATCCTCTAAAATGTTAACCACTGGTGTTGATGCCAGGAATGTTAGAAACATAGTACTTACCTCTCCCATTGGTTCAATGGTGGAATTCAAACAAATTATTGGAAGAGGAACAAGAGTTTATGATGGGAAAGACTTTTTTACAATAATTGATTTTGTTGGAGCAACGGATTTGTTTTATGATGCTGAATGGGATGGTATTCCAGAGGACGAGATAGTAACAGATGAAACAGGGAAAATAGGAAGCGAAAAAACAGCTAAAAACTCACAACCAAACACAGTAGAAGAACCAAATGAAGAGTACGGAGAAAAAAAAGAGAAACTAATTATTGAACTAAGCAACGGAAGAACTTTAAAAGTTATTGATGTTGACACAAGATATATTGACGAAAACGGAAAGCCTTTAACTGTAAGAGAGTTTCTTGAAAAATTGGTTGGTGAATTACCGGCAATTTACCAAGATGAAAACCATCTTCGTAAAATTTGGGCAAATCCAGACACAAGAAAAGAACTTTTAGAGCAACTAGGAACTTTAGGTTTTGACAAGGAGCAATTAGAAGCTTTACGCAATATGATTGCTTCTCCAGATTGTGACATTTTTGATGTACTTTCTCACATCTCATTTAGTTCAGATTTAAAAACAAGAAAAGAACGAGCAATTGCTGTACGTGATGATAATTTCTTTGCAGTTTATCAAAATTTAAAAGCCAAAGAATTTTTAGAATATGTATTGAATCATTATGAAAAGTTTGGCATTGAAGAATTGGAAAGAGATAAACTTGGTGATTTAGTAAAACTTAAACTTGGAACAACCAAAGACGCTAAAGTTGTTTTTGGTGACATGAAAAATTTATTGGGTGCATACTACCAACTTCAACAACACATATATCAAGCAGTATAATGGAACTAGTAATACCAAGAAATAAGATATACAATCATCCACAGACATTGAATTTAGATAGCAGTGTAATGACGTTTGTGGGTGAAAATGGTTGTGGCAAATCAGCAATTCTAGAAAGTATTTTCACAAAGTATTTAGATGATAATCAAAATGACACCCGTTTAATTACATTCTCATCAGGCAACAATGAATCTTTTTCATCAATTTTCCAAGATAGTATAAGACGAAAACAAAGATTCGTGATTAATAATTTTGATGATGAAGAAAAATTTGAAAACGCCATAAATGCTTTTTATTTTGATGAAAACTGGGTTAGATTTTTAGTGTTTTTTGCTACTGCATTAAAACGTGATGGCAAGGTAATTGAGTTCTTGAAATTGAATGATTTAGTTGATGTAAACGATCAGGGTGTTGATGTAACTACAAAAATTGGTTTTCCTTTTAGAGTTAGAAAATACTACAATGATAAAATTGTTAATGCTGTTAGACAAGAGGCTGAGGATTTAGAATATGAGGCAAAATCTATCAGAAAGACCTTTTTTCATCAGTTCTTAACTAAACTCACAGAACATATTCACTCCAATCAATTTGATTTTGAAGAAGATAATTCTCGTGTTGTAAAGTCGTGGAAATGGTTTAAAGCAGAAGATGCCGCAATTGTTTTAGGAACAGACACAAATAAGATATTTTCTTTTTTAGCTTGGGCATCACTTTACAATAATTTCATTTTTAGAGATGAATGTGGTCTTTATTTTAAAAATGATATAGAGCTTAACCAATTAAGTGATGGAGAACATCAACTTTTGGCAATCTATGCCTTGATTGATTTATTTGATTCTGAGAATAGTTTGTTTCTTCTTGACGAAGTTGATTCACATTTGTATTATAGAAACATCCAAAAACTATGGAATGTTTTTGGTTCAATTAGTGGTAAGGTAATAACTACAACTCATTCGGCTGACTCAATTATTTTAAATGAGTTTTCAAATATAAAGCTTGTTGAAAAGGGTAAAATTGAAAATGATATTGTTGCAAATAAAATTCTCGACAGGCTTGAGTCTTTATCAGCGGGGGGAAATTATAAACTTACTGTAGCGGCAAAGGTTAAATACTTGGCACTAGTTGAGGATTATTTTGACTGGTTTATATTCACCGAGCTATGTAAAAAGAAAGTTCCTGACTTTGATTTAAATGTTATGCAACAAATACATTATATAAAATGCAGTTCAGGATTTTACAACAATGGGCAAGTTTTTGGAGATTCCAAAATCAATTGGATTAATTCATTCAACAATCACAATTCTGATTCAGCAACAAAATCTGTTTTTTTGCTTTGCGACAGAGATAATTTACCAATACAGGACATTCAAAATTCTGGATTAGTAATAAATGCACCTAATGCCAATAGAGCAAATCGCATTCAGTTGAGAGGTGCAGGCAATAATAGAAATGCTTACCTCATGAGTTGGAAACGAAGGGAAATTGAAAATTATTTATTAAGTTTTACAATGCTTTCAGCACATGGGAAATTAGAAGAAATAAACCTTGAGCTTGCTGTTGCAAATCAACTTCAACCAAATAGTCCTTGCGATAATGACGGCATTCGAAACCTTGATATAAAAACTAAACTCCAATCATTGTATCTTAAAGATGGACTGGTTCACATTCCAACTGACGAAAGTGGTGTTGACTACAACAAACTTTCTGCAATTATTTCAGAAATACCAACAGACGAAATTTCAGAAGACATTCTGAATGTCTATAACTTCATAAAAGTAAAAATATAAGATGAGCGACATCCAAAATAAAATAGATAGAATTACCGACATTCTTAGAAGGGATGACGGAATTAGTGGTGCAATGCACTATACAGAACAAATTTCATGGATTTTATTCTTGAAATTTTTGAATGACTTCGAAATCAACAAAGCAGACGAAGCCGTTCTGAATGGCAAAGAATACGAATTTGTTATTCGTAAAGATTTAAGATGGGAAAACTGGGCTTGTCCTAAAGATGAAAATGGAAAACTTGATGTAAAGCGTGCTTTAACAGGGAGTGATTTAATTGAGTTTGTAAATAAAACCTTGTTTGATTACCTACAAAAATTTAAAAACAACAATAATGACCCCAAATCTATCAAGTATAAAATCGGAGCAATATTTGAATTTTTAGATAACAGAATTGCCAGCGGACATACGTTGAGAGAAGTCCTTGATATTATTGACACTTTAGATTTTCAAAGTTCTGACGAACTTTTTGAACTATCGCATATCTATGAAAATTTGCTAAAGGGAATGGGTTCAGATGGCGGGAATTCAGGGGAGTTCTATACACCAAGAGCAATTATAAAGGCAATGGTTGAAACTGTTAACCCAAAAGTTGGAGAAACAATTTATGATGGTGCTGTTGGTAGTGCTGGTTTTTTGGTTGAAGCATTTGAATTTTTGACGAAACCAGAAAAAAAGTCAAAATATTCTGCAAGTGATTGGGAAATGATTCAAACCAATACATTCTTCGGACAAGAAAAAACTTCTTTAGGTTATGTAATGGGGATGATGAATATGATTTTGCATGGTATTGAAAGTCCTAATGTGTATAAAGGAAATACATTAACTCAGAATATTAGAGATTTTCAAGAAAAAGACCGACACAATATCATTTTGGCTAATCCTCCTTTTGGCGGTAAAGAAAAGACACAGATTCAACAAAATTTTCCAATTGAGATAAACGCAACTGAAATGTTGTTTATTCAACATTTTATGAAAATGTTGAAGTTAGAAGGAAGGGCAGCAATCATAATTCCTGAAGGTGTTTTGTTCCAAACAAACAATGCGTTTAAAAAGATTAAACAAGATTTATTAGAAGGTTTTAACGTTCATACAATTGTTAGCCTGCCAAGTGGTGTTTTTCTTCCTTACAGTGGTGTAAAAACAAACATTCTTTATTTTGACAGAAAAGGCTCAACGTCTAAAATTTGGTATTATGATGTAACACCACCATACAAATTAACCAAGAATAAACCTATTGCATACGAACATCTGCAAGAATTTGTAGAGCTCTATAAAAACCCAAGTAAAAGAAATCAAACAAATGGTAAAACGGTCGAAGGTTGCAATGATTGGACAATTTCCGTTGAAGATATCATTGATTATGACATTAGTGCAAAAAATCCTCATAAAGTTATTGAAGTTGAGCATTTAACACCTCGTAAACTTTTATCTAAAATTAAAGAAAACGACAAGAAGATAAATTATTTCATGAACCAAATTGAATCTTTGATAGATGGGTAAGTTTAAAGAAGTATTGGTCAAAGATATCGCCAAGAAAATTCAATACGGCTATACCGGGAAAACTGTAAAATCTGGTGACTATAAGTATTTAAGAATAACGGACATTCAAAATCAAAAAGTAGATTGGGACAGCGTTCCAATAAGTGACATTTCTTCTAAAACAGAAATAGAAAAATACAAACTTGAACCGAATGACATTCTATTTGCCCGAACAGGTGCAACAGTTGGTAAATCTTTTTTAGTTGAAGATGTTCAGAGTTCCATTTTTGCATCATACTTAATCAGAATCAAACCAAAGGAAATTGTACACCCTAAATTTCTTTATTTGTTTTTCCAGTCTCAGAACTATTGGCAACAAATACGAGTTCATGAAGTTGGTGCTGCACAACCAAATGTAAATGGTCAAAAATTGGGACTTATTAAATTCCCTTTACCAACAATGGATATTCAGAAGCTTATTGTTTCTAAACTTGATGAACTTTTTTATAAAATAGACAATTCTATAAATCTTCTTGAAGCAAATCTTAATCACGCACAAGCATTGCTTTTGAGCATTTTAGATGATGAATTTAGTAAGTTAGATTATAAACAAATTCCAATAGGACTTCTAACAGAAAAAACTAACAACCTAAATCCTATTAATGAATTTAAAGAAAAAGAATTTACATATATCGATATTACATCAATAAATAATTTAAAGTATTCAATAGACAATCCTAAAATTCTTAAAGGTAAAGATGCACCAAGTCGAGCAAAGAAAGCCGTTGAATATGGTGACATTGTTTTTGCTACAACAAGACCGAATTTAAAAAATATTGCAATTGTGAATGAAAATTATAAAAATCCAATAGCATCTACTGGTTTTTGTGTTTTAAGAACAAAAAAAGCTAAATTACACAATGAGTATCTTTTTTATTTTTTAACTTCTCATAAAGTACAAGAATTAATTGTTCCTTTTGTAAAAGGGGCTCAATATCCTGCAATTTCAGACAAGGACTTGCTATCTATAAAAATTCCTCTACCTGACTCTATTGTCAAACAGGAAAAAATAGTATCTACAATAAAATTGATAACAGATAAAACAAACAACTTAATAAATGAGATTCAAATAAAACTTGACAACTTGAAAGCATTGAAAAGTAGTTTACTCGACCAAGCATTTAAAGGAGAACTGTAGAATGCTAACGCACAAAGCCATACACATTTGCAAGCCCAACGAGCCACCACACGAGCCAAGTTTTGCAAAAGAGCCAATTTCCCCAAGATAGAGAAGCTGTAGAAAATTAAATTCATAAAAATCATATTATAAATTTCACCCTAGTCAATCTTTTCTTTTTCTCTTATTTTGCTTTTTGAAATATTTTTCCTTGTTGGTCTTGTCCTCAACTCGACATTCTTCAATTTCCCAATCCTTCCATTTTCTAGCAATGAATATTTCATTTCGTGTTATGAAATAGTGAGACTTACACTCAAAATTCCAGTTACCAATAGATGGGTAAAGAGAAACGGTTTTTCCATTAAAACGGATTTCCCAGTCTGTAGGTGAGATAGGAGTTACAACCTTATTTCCACACCCACAAACACACAAATGAACAGCCGTTCGATATTCAGTGGAAATATAAAGAATACCTTGTTCGGGAGAGTTGGGTATGAATTCAACAAATTTATGTTGGATTGTCTTCATTAAGTAATTTATTTGTATTGATTAAAAACAAACTATTATGCTCTTGCTTCACATCTTGATAGAAGCCACTTAGCTTTTTCCATTTCAAGACCGCTAGCATAGCATTAAGGCAATTCAAGTCTGCAATTTGAATGTTGTTTGAATATTCGTTTTCTTCCGATTCAGATGAACCAATTCGAAAATCTAAATGGTCGCTTTTATCAGTCGTTCCAACAGTAACACGAACAGCACCATTCAGGCAATCATCGGATTTGTTAACACCAATACCTACATCAATAAATGTTACTCCCAAATTCAAAAACGCTTTAGTAAGATTGTAGCGAACTTCATTTTTGTCAATGCTTATAAATACATAACTAAATTCCTTTAGCTCACTTACATTTTCAAGCGTTACATACTTTGGATGTGCCTTTATTCCTGCGTGCATATTGGAATAAATTCTATAGTAGTAATCTACTTTCATTATTCCGTTTTCTGCTTCCAATTTTTCACTTGAAACCGCACCAGGCGAACGAAAAGCGTTGTGTAGTTGAAAAACATCAGCATCAAAAATGTGTATTTCCTTAACAGGCGTTTTTGCAACTTGATCAAGAATGTATGAACCAGTGCCACCTAATCCGATAATTGCGATTTTTTGATTTTCAAATTTGCGATTTAGAAACTCAATTCCTGCACGTGAAGAATTCGTGTCAGGATAATTAAAAACATTTGTATCACTCATCACTTCTATTTTTATTTAAGCTTTTTTAAAAGGTTTAGTTGTTACTGCAATATCAATAGCTTTTGCATTAATACTAAGTATCTCGGCATAAGTACTGATTTTTTCGTAATAGTTAGGGTAGTTACCTGAACTTGGTTTGCTTGAAAAATAATGTGTTACCAATAGTTCACTTGTTAGTTGTTGTCTATTAGAATTATTAATTATAGCGACAAGTGGTTGTCCATAAGAGTTACAAGGCGTTTCACCACAGAAAAAAATCGTGTGGTCTGGTGGCGTAGATATTTTTGTTGGGGTTGCATAGTTTAAAACACAAACCAAAGTGCCGTATGCTACATTTTTAGAAGGAGTCGCATAGGGTATTTGGCGGACAACCAAGTGTCCGCCCTTTACCTCTATATCGTAACCTTCTTCTTGCAGACGATTCAGGTCTGGATTAAGACTTATCAGTTGCTGTTGCATTGAAAATCATTTTATGTTTAACAAAAACCTCTTGACTAGCAAACATTGAACCCTCGGGATTTTGTCTTGGACCATCTTCATAAGCTACTGTATAGACAATTGTCGGCTTATCTAGATATTGTCCAAACGCAAGAACAATAACCTCTTTGAAACTAATTTTTTCCTTTGTCCATTTGTGCTGCGTTCCGTTCACTAAAATGATTACTTCCTTAGCTTTGGAATAAAAACGTTCAATACCAGGACGAGCAAGATTTACTTTCCTATTGTCAGGAATTAATTCATCTTCCTTCGGCTTAGGGCTTTCCAAAAAGATTTCATCTTCTAACGGGATATTCCCAAGACCTCTGATTTCTGCACCCGTAATGTTCGGATGATTCCACTCATACAACTTACCATTGATTGAAAGTTGAAATTCAGGTTTACCTTTTTCACCTGTAGGTTTTTTTTCATTTTGCATAGAGCTAAATTTTATGTTATTAATTACTTTTACAGGGTCATTTTAACCCTTTCAAATATGTATGCTATGGTTTTACATTTTTTTGCCACGAGTGGCAATTTTTTTTTAAACCTTAGCATACTGTTATATATAAGCAAATGAATTTAGTAGAAGCAATACAGTCGGTGGATATGGACGAAGTCATTGATAGAATGAATGCCTATGCTATCAGCATATTGAAATCAGTTGGGGTCAAAAACTTTAGCGGAAAAGAACCTATTGATTTCGTTGGAGATGTAATTTTAAAGGTGATGGACGGTCAACGAGATTGGACTAAAGCGAAGTGCTCTTTTACTGAATTTCTCTTTGGCTGTCTTAAAAGTGACATTTCAAATTTCTTCACAACTAACAAGAATATCTACGATAATGATTTGCCCGAAATTCCCACAACTGACCAATCTTTTAGCGCAGAACATATACGAAATTCCATTTCAGAGATTTTAAAATTAGAAGGTGCGGACGATGATGAGTTAACAGTTTTCGAGTATTGGGCAGATGGCATAACAAAACCCTCAGAAATAGCAAAAGATTTAGGTATAGCCGTTAAGGAAGTTTACAATATAACCAAGCGACTTGAAAGACGACTACCAAAAATTCAAACACAAGTAAAAAATATCATATGAGCAACGAAATCAAAAATAAAATCAATGATGGTTTGTACAACTTCTATTTAGAAGCAGATATAGACATTATAAAAGATTCACTAAAAAGTGATATCCAAAATCTTGATGAATATAGCAAAAAGAAAAAGCAATTAATCTTTTTAGCACAGGCTAAAGCCAAACAAAAACACAATGAATATTTGTTGGAATTAGCGAATAAATTTCAAGAAGCTGTTTTACAAAACATTGAAAAACCTGTTGCCATTTTAAAGCAACTAATTCAGGGGAATGCCTCACTTGCATTGTATCGCAATCTTGATAAATTATCTAAAGAAGATATTATCGAAATCATTAAGGATAAGAATCTAGTTGAATTATTTGAACAATTAGAAAATAATGACAAGAGCCACTAACGCATATATTCAGGCACAAGGACTGATGGATAGCTGTGGATTAGATGAAATTACTGATCTTGAAATGAATTTATTTGTTTCAGGGCTAGACGCAATGCTCATTGAAGAAGCTTTACCAAATTGTGATGGCAAAATCATTTTCGGGAATACCAAAGCCGTAATTAAAGTAAATTCTAATATACAATTTGAACAAAGAAAACGTTTTGTCATTGCACACGAAATTGGTCATTTAATTATGCATAGAAATATGCAGCTTCCAGACGACACATTTTCCAATTTCAACATCATAGCAGGAATGGAAAATGTACTGAAAAATGGCAAACAAGAGTTAGAAGCTAATGAATTTGCTTGTGAACTTTTAATGCCCGAAAAATTATTTCTAAAGGAGGCTATAGGAAAAAAGTTTTCGCCCCTCCTGATAAAACAGCTATCAGAAAGATTTAAAACTAGTTTAACAGCAACCGTTTTTCGCTATTTACAATTTAATCAATTACACCCTATTTGTCTTGTTTTTATTGAAAATGGAAAAGTAAAGTATTGGAAGAAATCAGATGACTTGAAAATTTGGTTTGGTGACTATACCCGCTTGGCTCCGCCTTCTGATTCTGTCGCAGCAGAATACATTGAAAAGGATTACGACTTTTTATATAAGCTTGAAGAAAAAGCTCAATTAATATCCAAATCAACTTGGTTTAATTTAGGAGATTATGATGAAGATAGCGATTTCTATGAGTATTCTATTCCAACTAGAAGGTATAAAACTATTTTAAGTATTATATGGGAAGACTAACTATTATACCTCACAGGTGAAAGCACATTTGCCACCCGAAAGAATTTTATTTTTTTAAATTCCTTCCCTGTAAAATTCTTAAAACAACCAACACAAAAGACAGACAGACAAAAAAGGAATAAATATAATGACAGCAAAAGAACAGAAATACAGCAACTTTACGATAACGTTGGACAGAAGGCCAGCTTACAATAACTGAGGCTTTGTTGGTTCGATACGACCAACAATGAAGCCAGTGTTGCACCCTTCGGGATGGTATGACACTATACACGGAACGTAACCACCCCAACACCAATACCGAAAACACATTTTAATAATTAATGCTTTTGGTTTATTATTGTGGGGAAATAAAAAGGCTTACAAAACGTAAAATACCTGTGCGACATTTGGCGCAATCGACATTAGGATTTGAGCTTGTCTTTTATAGGGATTTTAGCATTAATACGAACACAAAACTAAAAATGAAAATTAAGAACTTAAAAATTAACAAATTCAAGCGATTTACAGATTTAACCGTATCTGAAATTCCGGAAAGCACTCGTTTAATAGTTTTAGTTGGACCAAACGGAAGTGGAAAGACCTCACTCTTTGAAGCATTTAATCATTGGTATAAACTACTTGGATACAATACTCAAAATTCACAAGACTATTTTGAAAAAAAAGATGGTTCACCAACTACAGGAAATTGGTATCAAAATAAAGTAAGTGTAGAGTTTTATAATCACCCAACGATAAGTCAAGAACAAATTAAAGGTAAATTTTACTTTAGAAGCGCCTATAGAAATGAAGCTGATTTTACTGTATCAAACTTACAAAAACAGGGGAATCCAACTGAAAGTATAAAACTTCAAACTTTAATGCAGAATGACATTACAGTTTCAGAAAATTACCAACGATTGGTCGCTCAAACACTTGCAGGTGTATATGATTCTTCTAATAATTCAAAAACCGTAGAGCAATTACGCGATGAATTAATCGGTAAAATAAAGATCTCCCTTTCTTCAGTTTTTGAAGATTTAAACCTCAGTTCAATTGGAGAACCTTTGTCAAATGGAAGTTTTTATTTTAAAAAAGGAATTTCCAATGATTTTCATTATAAAAATTTGTCTGCTGGCGAAAAATCAGTTTTTGACTTATTGCTTGATATGATTATTAAATCAAGTTATTATTCTGAATCTATTTATTTTATTGATGAGCCTGAAGCGCATATGCACACACGTTTGCAATCAAAAGTTCTTAAAGAGTTATATAATTTAACACCCACAGATTCTCAATTATGGATTTCAACTCATTCGATTGGTATGTTAAAACAAGCAGAAGAACCTGAAGAATCAAACCCTGGCACTGTTGTTTTTCTTGATTTTGATAATCGAGACTTTGACCTAACGGAAACAATGAAGCCTGCAAAAATAAGTAAAGCAATATGGGATAGATTTTTTGATTTAGCATTTGCGGATTTTTCTAAATTAATCGCTCCGCAAACAATAGTTTTTTGTGAGGGCACATCTCAAGGCAGACAGTACAAAGATTTTGATGCTCAAATATTTGGTAAGATATTTGAAAGCAATTATCACGACACAAAGTTTATTTCAATTGGTTCAAGTACTGAAATTGAAAATATAGAAAACCAATCCGTGAAAATGTTATCAAACATTCTAAAGTCTTCTTCAATTATCAAATTTATTGACCGAGATGATAAGAGCGCTCAAGAAGTCCAAGAACTATTAGACAAAGGAATCAAAACTTCCAAACTCAGGCATATTGAAAGTTATCTTTTTGATGATGAATTAATAGCAATTTTGTGTAATTCTATAGGTAAAAAGGAATTTATTCAAATTTGTCTTGATGCCAAAAATCAAGCGATTGTCGACAGCGTTACTCGTGGAAATCCACCTGATGATATAAAGTCAGCTAGTGGGAAAATATTTACAGAAATAAAAAGAATTCTTTCACTTACACAATGTGGTAATAATAAATGTGCTTTTGTGAGAGACACGATGGCTCAATTAGTTACTAAAGACACATTAGTCTATAAGAGTTTAGAAAATGAAATATTTCAATAAAAGTACGAAATGCCAACACCGTATATAAGCTATGGCTTGGTCAGTCCACACTTGGAAAATACTGCGGATTTCCCAAAGCCAGTTTTTATCTGGAGAGGTTTGTGCTAAAACACGCCACAGCTCATATTCATAAACGTTGTAACACATAAAAATCAAATCATGATTAACAAAGTACTTTCAATTCTATTCATCTCCATGTTCCTTGTATCCTGTATATCTAATTATATTACAGTTGACATTAATCATTTTAAGATTGATAATGAAATTCTTAAAGACGGAGCTCTTGTACAGGTGTTGAGTTTTTCTGGGATGCCAGATATAAATGAAAATGTTGATCACTATATACATATGATAATTGTATCACTTGAAAGCAATGATACAATTAACTTTTTGACCATTAAACCAGCTGGAATTTTATCCGATGAAGATAAAATTATGAACTACTTTTCGGAAAACTCCTTGATATATCAAGACATTTTAACTAGTTTAGAATCACAAAACAGTGGGCGATTGAACAAGGTAATCGTATCCAAAGACTTCCAGACAGATATTAATAACTCATACCCGACAGTAATTGGAATTTTAGGTAATGTTACAAAATAATATGTGTATCAATAACTAAGGCTTCGTTGGGTCGATACGACCAACAATGAAGCCAGTGTTGCACCCTTCATACTACGACACCATAAATGTAACGTTCTTGTTATTAAATTAATAGTTTTTTTTCATTTAAGGGGGTACTCAAGGGGGTCATTTAGGGGTAAAATGTGCAACGCATCCATTGCACGGCAAAAATAGAAATTATATAGTTAGTAATAAAGGGGTGCTTATGGGGTCAGTACTAGTATTAACAGGGGGTATTTTTGAGGTTAATTATTTTGATAGGCAACTTGAGTCCATTATTGCCGTATAGGTTTAGTTTTAAGGGGTAGTTTGCGGTTGTATTAGGGTCAAACAATGCTCCTACCCCCCTGCTCTCCTATTAAATTTAAGAATTTAAATTTTTAGAAACAATTAGCTCAAGAGAATTATGGGTATAAGAGGGCTAAAAAACACTCCCTACAATGCCTTATTTTCCCTTTTTGTCATATACAAAGTTTTATGTTATTATATAAATTTACACAATTTTATACAATCAAATACAAAAAAACACAAATTTATATACTTGAGGGGGTGTCGATGGGGTCATGTTGGGGGTTCAAATTTTTGAATTATTTTTGTGTACCCATACTTTGATAAAATGACTAATTATAAGCTGACTTTAGATATACATGAAAACAATACTTTTAAAATTAAGGGGTATCTACTTTTAGCTACCTTTTTAGAGTGGGGTGATTACATCATCTTTTCACCCCAATTTGATGTATGCGGTTATGGTAAAACTTTGGAAGCTGCAAAGTTTTCATTTGGTATTGTTTTGGGCAATTTTTAGGGTATCAAAAGGACAAAAAAAAGTTACAAGAAGCGCTCATAAGTTTAGGGTGGAGGTTTAGGAAAAAAGAATGTGCCCTTCTAGCTCCATTAGGATGTAGTTTAAGGGGGGTCTAAATATAAAAACTTAGTAATCCATAATCAAAAAATTGATTCCCGTGTGAAGTTTTGATTTATTGAAAAAGGACAGACCTATCGCTGCTTAAAGCTTATAAGAAAACCTTCTGGTGTATGCACAAAACAATACCTCTAATTCTAAATTCAATAACTAGAATTTACCCTTTAATAATCCTATTACCAAAAGTCATAAAAAACTTTTTTGGATACTTTTCAACTTTTCTGGACACTTTATGACAAAAATGGATACAAAACGATAGTTTGTATATGTTCAAGGAGGGGTACTTAAGGGCTAATGTAGGGGTCTTATGGGTTATGAATCGTCCTAAAAAAGTTTACAGTTTATTTGTTTAATCCTGCTATAAGTTTACACTTTTTTTACCCCCTAATAGGAAAAATAGTTTAGGGTAAAATACCCCTATCTATCCCAAAACCAGAAGTTATTATTGGACAAATTTTACAAAATTAGATAAAATTAGACAGTTGAGTAGATGTTAAGGGGTACTCAGGGGGTCATGTAGGGGTAGTTGATACTACAAACCCACTCCATGCCAGAAACAGAAATTAAACACTTACAATATAAGGGGTGCATAGGGTCAGAACTAGTAGTAACAGGGTGTATTTTAAGGTTAATTATTTTGATAGGCAACTTGAGTCCATTATTGCCTTAGAGATTTAGTTTTAAGTGGTAGTTTAGGGTAAGATTAGGGTTAAATAATTCATCTACCACACCTGCTCTATCATTAAATCTTTTGATTTAATGATTTAAAACACATCCCATTTTTTGAAAGCAATTAGCTTAACAAAATAGGTATACGTGCGCTAAAAAAGCATTCCCTATTTCTACTTTTTTCAATTGACAAAGTTTTATGTTTTTATACAAACTTATACAATCAAATACAAAAAAACACAAAAAAACACAAATTTCAATGCACGAGGGGGGTGTTGAGGGGGTCATATTGAGGGCTATTATTTTGTTCATACGGACACTTTTCTCTGTAAACCTGTTTGAAAAAAAGACACCTCGGTGTTATTTGGGGGTATCATAGGGTGTACTCAGGGGTCAAGTATTTATTTGTTACCAAGTAATGGGCATTGATTTATTGTTTCAGCTACTATTCGGCACATTTAAAAAAAATTATAGGAGTACTTTAAGGCCATTCCGAACTAATGACATGGGCGATAAAACCTAAAATAAATACTCGTTCAAATATTTAGATCTTACCCCCTAATATTTAAAATATGCTAGGGTAAAATAGCCCTAACAATCCCAAAACCAAAAGTTAAAATTAGACAATTATATGTTATTGGGTACTCAGGGGGTAGTATATGCCCTCCCACTCCAAGTATAAATAGGAATTGCATCATATGGAGTTTCAATATTTTGAATTATTTTTGTGTACCTATTCTTTGATAAAATGACTAAAAATAAGCTGACTTTAGAAATACAAGAAAACAATTCTTTTAAAATTAAGGGCAATCTATTATTAGCTACTTTTTTAGAGAGGGGTAATTACATCATCTTTTCACCCCAATTTGATGTTTGCGGTTATGGTGAAACTTTGGAGGCAGCAAAGTTTTCATTTGGGTATTGTTTTGGGCAATTTTTAGGGTATCAAAAAGGTAGCGAAAGCTTGAAAAAAGAGCTTCTAAGGTTAGGGTGGTGTCTTGCCAAAAAAACAGCTACCATCACAGCCCCCATAGGGTGCAGTTTAGGGGGTGTTAATTATAAGAATTTAGTATTGCATGAGCAAAAAATTGATTCTTGTGTGAAATTTTAAATATAAATAAACTTCAGTTTTTGATTGACTTTTCAAGTACCATTTTTACATGCCATTTCAGTCTTTCAAATGAACCTTTGTCTAATGCTCTTTGACCGGTTAACATACTGGTAAAAAAAACTGGTGTATTTTCTAATTCAATATGATTAATAATTTTATGTGTCCCCCTGATATCATCAAAAGCAAAATCAAAACCCATCCAAACCCCCTTTTTTAATTTAATATTTTTATCAAAACCCATAAATTGCCTTGCCATTGTATTGGAAATAATCAAAACTTTGGGTTTAGCTCTTTCTATAATCTTTTTTGAAATAATTAATTGCTGAAAAATAAAATTAACACCTTCTGGATTATTCAACAATTCAATTATATATTTTTGGTTTGTTTCCCTAAAAAATAGCAAATCAAAATGTGTCCAACTTTGGTTGCAAGACTTTGCTATCTCTTTAAACTTATTGAAATAATTATGACTTTTACCTTCTTGGTTTACATTGTAAAAACTACACCCATTTTTGTCTGTTTTAAGATTAAAAGATGGGTTTATACCTATAAACATTATTGCGCTTTTTAAAATTTCATCTTGCAGGGCATAACCTCTTTGGCATATTTCTATCTTGCTAAAACTCCTCCAAATTTCATTAATTTCATTTTCAAATAATTCCTTAATACTAAAATAGCTCAATACTAAAAGGCAAATTAATTTTGAATACTTATTTTTTGAATGACCGTATTTTTTTCATCGAAACATCTAACAATGTATAGTCCAGAGGGTACATTTACGTTGATATTTATTTTACGACCTTCTATATTGGCATTACTCTCAAAGATAATTTTACCATTAATATCAATAAGCTGAATTTTGGTATTTGTAAGTTGCAGAAGACTGGAGTCTGGAAATTCTAATGTAAACTCTCCGTTGTTTGGATTTGGTATGACTTGTAATTCTGACTCTTTTAGTTCTTTAACATCTGATATCATATTTTCCTCATTTTCAAATATCCAATAACCACAGGTATACAATAAATTAAATGTTATTGTATCAAAACTAGACAAACCCAAATCTGACAAGTTGCTAGAACCTAAATTAATAGTAGTAGGAACATCATTAATTGGATCAAAATATATTATTACACCATATGAACAATCTGTACGCAAATTAGAACTATCGCAACCAGCATAATAAATTAAAGCATAATTATTATCCCAATCATATCGCGATGCATTTCTATTTCCAAATAAACAATATTTATTTGGGTTATTTGTTGAGTCGTAATGTTTATAGGAAGCAACATTAGAAGTGTTGGTGAGCTCTGAAATGCCTACAGTACCATAAATAAAATTAGGTGAATACGAACTGTTAATATTTAACCTACTAATATGAAACCCCCATTGTGTGCCAGGGTCTTTCCAGTTATCAACCTCTCCAGCAACTATAATATTGCTTGTTTGGTTTTCAACTAATACATCTTTGAAACGTAAAGTCCCATTAGAATTTACAATATTTTCGTAGCCATTGTTTGCAGATAATATTGCTCCACTCGCCTTATTCACAAAATAAATAAAACCTCGTTCTGCATCAGTTCTAGCACTATTTTTCATCTCGCCCACGACCACAATAGTTGTAGCATCAAAATATTTAAGCGAGTAAGCTATATATGAATTAGTTTGTGATTGAGTGTACAAATTCGAAAACAATAAGCTATTAGTGGAATTGTAACTAAGTACAAAGAAATCATTTTTTTGCATGAAATAATTTGTTTGGTTTGTTGCTTCGCCACATATTGCTACATCATTCAAACCTGAAATAGCAATTGAGTGTCCTACTAAATACTTACCAGGCATACCTTGGCTAATATTTTGTAAGATGTTTCCTTGCATGTCTAGCTTTAGAAATAAAACTTCAGAATATTCATCTCCGACATTTGCACAAAAGGTGGGATTGTTTTTATAGTTTGGATAATAAGATTTTTTAGCATTGGCAAATCCCGTTACCCAAATATTGTTTTGATGATCAATGACCACATCCATGGCACCATCATTTAAATTGGCATTACCAATAATTTTTATCCAACTTAAGCCAGGAAACAATGGATGATAATATGCAACAAAAGCATTTGTGTACTGATTTAAATATTCCCCATTCTTTCCCGAAGAAACCCCCTGATATATTTGTTTTTCAGATGTCGTTCCTACAATGACATAGCCTCCAAAATTTGAATCTCTTTTTATTGCATATCCATCATAATGATACGCTGGATTTCCAATTAATTTAGTCCACTGCACTTCATTAGAATCTCCTACTTCCATAATAAATGCTCTGTTTTTACCCAAACAATGGTCTGTAATGACTGATCCTGTTGAAACAAGACCCGTGTCACCATCGGAATCACCTTTCCGACCATATGTATAAGAACTGCTAAAATGACCGTATTCTTTGTAATGAATGTCCTGAGCAATTAAACCTAAATTTAGAAATGTTACTGCGAATAAAAATGTTACTTTTTTCATAATATTATATTTTATTTTTTAATTTAATTCTAAACCATTTTATTTTAATAATCCCTTACTCTTTCACCACCCTTAAACTACCCACACCCTCTTTGGTTTGGATGGCTAAAATATAAATACCCATAGGCAGACCGCTTAAATCAATGTGGTTTGTGTTTTTAGTGGAGGTAAGTTTAACACTTCCCTTTACATCATAGACCGTAATCGCTTCAATATTTTCTGAACCTGTAAAGTTTAAAATGGAATTGGTTGGATTTGGGTAGGCTTGGATGTTGAGTTTGCTGAGTAGTTCAATGTTTTTAACGCCACTAACCGTAATTTTTACACTATCCCTTCCCTTGCAGCCATTGGCATCGGTTACTTCCACCCAAATTAAGGTATCTCCATTTTTTACTGGTAATAATTTCTCTGTAGATTTAATACTTCCGTTATTCCAACTGTAAGCCGAGAAACTACCCGGATTAAACAGTAAACTATCATTGATATTAAGACTTTTATCGGCTCCTAAGTTTGGAGTAGGTTTAGGAAGATTTGTAAAATACCCATAAGCAGTATCTTTTGTACCACAAGCCACTTGTTCTGCAATTACACGGTAGTTGCCCATTTGATTTACCATTTGGGTAGTTTGGGTTTGCAAGTTGCTCCAAGTGCCACCATTTTGTTGCTGCCACTGGTAAGTTATTGCGGTACCACAATGATTGCTTTTAAAGATGGCTGTTGTTTCTGGGCAAACTTTTAGGGTATCGTCACTAAGAGTGACATCCACCACATTGGCAAGCCCTTCTATCTCATAAGGGCCAATATCTATTTGTTTGCATTGAATTCTTGGGTTGCCATCCAAATCTGTGGTGGGGAAAGTATCAAAAACAGGGACATCTAAATTACTTAGCGTACCTTGCTCATGCATATAACCTGGGCTATTGCCACAATTATTAACCAAATGAAAATCTAAGCCTGGTTTATAACCCGCTATACCATAAGCGGTGGGTGGGTTTATAAAATTAGGTGCAACATTGATGATGTTTTTGGCATCTAAAATATGAGCGGTGTCTCTTATTGGATTAAAGCGATTGATGTGTTTTGTTCCTGCTGTGCCTCCCTCTATAATGGTATTGTATATTTTATTGATGTAGCCATTATCTACAGAACCAATTTCAGTCCCTATATTATTAATTCTTCCATCACTGCGATTATTTGAAAAAATACTGTTATAAATGTTTGCTTTATCTGGCGCATCGCTAACGTAAAAGCCATACCTTAATGTATCTTCATCACTGCCATTAAATGCGACAAGGCTGTTATAAATATTCGCTTTACCCGTTTGAAACACATAAACTCCATTTGCGTTATTGGTAATTCTACAATTATAAAGATTAACAATGCCATACCTGCCAGAATTTACACAACCATATTGTGCATTATTGTTTTCCCATACACAGTTATAAAAACTCATGCTGCCCTGTTCAAATGTTGTAACACTGATATATTTGGAATTGGTAAATTTAGTGTTATATATTTTCATGCTATTGCCCAAAGCACTTTTTGAATACATAAAAATATCATTGGTAGGGAAACCTGGGCCAACTTTTCTAGAAACATTATTGTCAAATAAACAATTATTGAGGGTTACTTGATTATCAACCGATGCTTCAAAATTACAGCTTACAACCAATCCTTCTCTTGATGAATTATTTATAAAATTACAATCCTCAAATTTTAAATTATTAGAATCACCAGCAATTGCTATAGCTCTATCTTTTGAGCAATAATTATCCTTGAAATCCATTCCAAGGAATTGAATTTTACCTCCATTTATTGTAATAATTGCACCACTTAATCCTGTTGTACTGTCATTTACATTATTGGGCGCCCAAGCCTTATTGCGCAATATTTTAACATTTTTAAGAACCCCTTCACTACCTGATAATAAACGCATACATGCTCCAGCTGAATTAGTATTGCTTGTTCTCTCATCAATTGCTTCATTTTCGATAAAATCTACATTCTCTATATAGAATTTAACTTTTCTAAAAAATAAACATGATCCTAGAGCAGCTTTGTTTCTGTAAAATAACATGTTGTTAATAGAAACTTTTGAATTGGTATCGATTCGTAAGATGCCTCTTACTGCAACGTAGTTGTAATCAATATCCTTAGCGTACTCAAACTTCACATGATTAAAAATGATACTATCATCTGCTGGAGCGTTTTTGTAAACATCTATCCCCTTCCAACCCACATTTTTATCTTTTGGAGTAAAAATAACCGTATCATTGGCTTTGCCTAAGGCTTGTATGCTGCCATAAACCCTGAGCCTATATGCCCCCTGAAACTCTACTTTTACTCCCTCTGTAATGGTTAGCTTTTGCCCTGCAAGCACATTGATATCTCCTTGCACCAAATAAGGTGAACCTGCCTTGTTCCAAGTGCCACTGACATTGCCTGCATTGATAGTAGTTTGGCTGTAACCTACTGTTGAGATTAGGAATAGAATTAGAGTTGGTATGTTTTTTTTCATTTTTGTTTATATAGTTCTTTTGTTACCGTATAAAAATCGTAAGAATCGGATTTACGCAAAGGGATGAACGGTCGATTTATTTGTTACTAAGATGATATTTCATTTTCCTTAATTTTAAGTTGTTGTATTTAGAGATTTCAGGATGCCGAGTCCTTTGGATTTAATGTATAAATGTCTTGCCATAGATTTAAAAAATCTCTTAACACTTGGATGTTTTGTCCTTTTGGGTTTTGTTTTAATATCTCTTCAGAGATATTAAAATATTCCTTTAAAGCCAAGCAAACAGCTTCTGTCCACTTCTGCCTACATATTGAAATGTGCTCAAAATAATAAAAACCTCTTTTCTTATCTTGATTTTTATTAGGAGCTACAAAACTTAAAGATAGTTTAGAATTTTCATTGATACTAAGTATTAGTTTTTCGTTAATCATTGTGTTAATAATTAGACTTGAAGGATAATTACTATCCAAGTCCAAAAATCCTGTGGTTCGACCATTAATCCAATAAAGACTATCTAATAGAAATGAAACTGGTGTTAAAATGGTATAAAAATTCATTCCTCTATATATTGTCATAAACCCATTAATAGTTATTGAAATCCCGCCCATGATACTTAAAAAGTTGGGTAATGATAAATCCTCATAATCCAAAGTGTCTGAACCGTCTTTTATACGTGCCAAATCAACCTCCCGACCTTGTCTGGATCTATAAATACACATTATTTCTAATTCTTTTACTTCCATTCTTTATCTATTTTACAGGTGTATAAATCCAGTCATACACGGTTTCAGTGACAGTTTCTCCAACATAATAACCTATAATTCCTCCAATTAATCCTCCAATTAAGGCGCCTGGTCCTGATTCAGAAGTAATTGCTGCACCATATGCGGCAAATGTTGAAGCCGTGGCCCAGCCTCCCACTTTTTTCGTTATGGTTCGTGGCTTATTTTCGCTATCGTAAACCTCATATACATCTGACGCAACTGCAACAACTAGTAAGACGCGACCTCCCCATTTTACGTATTTACCAGCAGAACCAAACTTGGTTTTTGCAGCGGAACTTTTGCCATTACTTACAACAGTGCTTGTCATATTTCCTCCAACATGTTTAAGAGCAACACCGGTACTAACTCCTTCAATTTCAGCCAGCGAAGTAAGAGCCTTTTGCATATTTAAACTGTATTTTCCCAACGATTTATTCTTAGCAAGGTTTTGAAATACTGCTTCTCCAGAACTTCCTTTTTTGGCTGCACGTAAAGCCGCCACTTCAGTATTGGACAAGTTTGTTATTCCCTCTCCACTTACTGGGTTAAAATGACCAGTTTTCGTATTTATACTCCACGTAGTTCCGTTTTTCAAAGTTACATTTGTTTCCACCTTGCCGGTTTTGTTGGCTAACCCAAGAGCTTCTTTAAAAAAACCATCAATGGTTGATTTAGATTGCCAAGCAGGATTGGTGACAACGGAATTAATTCCACCAGTTGGTGTATTCGAAGCAAAATCTCCTGATAGCATATGCCTACTATTAAAATACTCCCAATTAAGAGTGGGGCTAGGAGGAGGATCACCTAGTCCTAAATAATCAATAGAACTTACAGGGTTATTTCTATGGTAGACATAAGGTGATTGCCAAGCATATTCCGGTGTTCTGGGATCAATACTCTTAAACCTAGCTATTCTTGAATCGTACTCCCTGAACTCATAATGAATTGAGTTGCCCATTCCAGAAACTTCATTATCCTTTTCCTTGCCATTAAAACCATACTTATGACTTTCATAATCCTTCACCCAACTTCTTTCGTCTATTTGGCTACCAAAAGCATAGTAATCGGTTACAGAACTAATGTAAGGTTGGTAATGAGTATAAAGGTAACCTCCCTTACCAGCCCAACTAGGCACTTGCCCTAGTTTTCTGTCTTGGATGGTGGCGAGGACATTGCCTAGGTGGTTGGAGAGTTCAAATTGTTTGTTGCCTCTGGCAAGTTGATAGTGGTTAGTAGTTAGTAGATAGTTTGTAGGCGCAGAGGTTGACACAATATTAAATTCTCCTGTTTGTTGGTCAAATTCATTACCTTGTTCTAAGTCTAAAGTTAGATCTGCTAACAAAACATTTTCATTTTGCACGCCTACCCTTGCGGAACCATAAATGCTCCAACTACTGACATGCAGTTTTGCAATGGCTTGTGAGGGGTCTGGCAAAGAGTAAATTTCGGTATAATTTGCCATAACATTGCCACTGGGGTCATACACATAGTAGGTAGTTTTCCATTGCTCTTGCGTGGCTACTTGTCCACTTACTTTGGGTTTAACCAATTTCCACATTCTATGTCCTGCGGCATCATATCCAAACTCCATATCGGGCTTATCACTGCCATTGGCTCTGGTTATAGCATCTACCTTCCCCTTGTTATTCCAAACAATGCTTGCAATTTCTTCTGCATCATCACGCACTAAATTCCCCAACTCATCATAACCATAATTATTTGCTTGATTAATGGTGGCAGGTGTTGCTGTAAATGTACCTTGGTCATCAACATCACTGTCATAATTGGTTGGATTTACCCCATCGTTTACATGGTATAGTTTGTTGTTTTCCAATTGATCCCAATTAAAGTTGTGTGCACTGCTATTGTGGTTGATACTGATAGCAAAATTACGTACATCATAGCGGTAATCCAAATTGTCCATAGCAATATTACCGGGTACGCTAGAACCTCCATTTCTGTTTAAATGAAGTATGTTCCCATTGGCATCATACCCAAAATCTTCATAAAAAGGGTTGCCAGATAAACCTCCTGAACTCCAATAATTTCCTGTCAAATTGGTCATTACCTTGTGCTGGGTTATGCGGTTCAGTTGGTCATAATGATACACATTACCATACATTTCTCCCTGAACTTGTCGACTTGTGCCATAGGGCATTCCCTTGGGCAAACTTGTTCCTATCATGGCAATGTTACCATTGTACAAGCTGCGGTAATCGCTAGATGCACTCCCCAACATTGGTTCTATGGCATCATTGCTCACAGATTGATAATCTCCCTCATGATATGATAAGTAATAACTAAAAGCATCTCTGGCCACATAATGGTGCGGATTGGGATACAGATTTGAATTTAATTGTATTGGATTTCCATCGCCATCCCTGCCCATATCTTCTTGCATAATTAAATTGGAACCGTTTACAGCCTTTATCCAACCTTGCAAATTATAGGCATAATCAATACCCTGTACTCGGAGTTCTCCCAACTCTGTTCTGCCCAATGTGCCGTGCAAAGTATAATCATAGCGTACATCAGATTCATAATGAATGTTATCTCTTGAGGTGTAAGCAGCTTTGAGCCTGTTGTCTCCATCATATTGGTAGCGATGATAAAACTGGTCTAGCTGCCCTTTTTGATAGGCCACAGAAAGTACCTTACCTGAAATCAATTCATACTCATACTCCAAATTAAAAAGACCTTTTTCAAAGCGGTCTAATTTGGGGATATGCTGCAACACTTGTTTTGCCATTCCATGGATATCATAACTGTAATACAAAGCATGGTCATAAGTTAAATCATTGCCATCATCCACTTTTTCAGTGGTTAAAGTGGCAACCCTATTGTGCAGATAAGTAGGGCTTAAAGTAAAGCCCGATAATGCCACCGTATTATTCAGCGAAGCATTGTAATAAGTTTTGCTCACTTCAAAATGATTGCCAGTTGCTAGCCAACTGCTAAAAGCCGCTTGGTTATAGGTTTTTTCTTCCATGGGTAAAACAAGTGGTACATTTCCTGTTGTCATACCTTCCTCATTTAGTCGTCCTAGTCCATCGTAAATTGCATAACGATAAACGTCTAAATTGATGTCCTTTTGGTTTTGAGAGGAAATCAATCTTCCTAGGACATCATAATACATCTTCCCTATTCCCGCATCTGGACTCTGGGTAATATATAATGCACCCATGCTGTTGTATTGGTACTGGGTAATTAAATGATGATAGGTTTGTGCTTTGGGTAGGCTATTATTGGCACGGTATTCCGCTGCCATAGCTATTCTTAGGTTTGCTAAATTTTGTCTATCAATTGCAGCAATGGTATTGTTGCCAATATCTACTCCTTCAGGTGGAACGGTTTTTATCAATTGCCCTGCTCGGTCATAATAATACAAAGTATAGTGCTGTTGTTTGGATTTGTACTGCACATTAAACCTTTCTGGCGTTGCCATACAGCGTTTGGTGTAGGCAGAATCAAACCATATCATGCGTTCATTCAAATACGCATCATACCGTATCAAAGCATTGGCGAAAGCAGTTTCTTTGTCCACCGCTGCACAAGGTTCTGGGTCTATTTTAATCGGTGCGTAAGGGATATTGCACAGTTTAGCACAACCCAAACAAGGCACTTGGCTCACCAAGCCGGAAGATAGTTCTCCTATCATGGTTACGGTGTCATAGCAATAATATTTATTATCTTGAATCTCATAATAATTCGGACAATATGTCTTTTCACTCCAATATTTGTTGGGTCTTTTATAAATTGCATCCACCAAATATCTTGTATTGGGTTCACAACCCACATTAGGTGCCAGTCGTAAATTGGTAAAGGATAAAATTTCTCCAAAATTCCATGCGGCATTGTCATTGGGAAAACTTAAAGTAGCATTGAGTAAATACCCAGAGGCATCATATATTTTCATTGCCATTTTCGGCATTTTATATTCTGTTATTTTCCATTTTAAGTTGGCGCTATCACCACGCCCTTGTTTGCCATAGAGAGAAGAACTAGAGAAAGATTTGAAATCATAAGCACTGCCAGCAGTATTTCCTTTAATATACCAACTGTAATTTTTCAAGTAATCGGGTAGTGGCTTTTTGGTTACATCATTTAGAAACACCAACCAGTCATTCATAAAAGTATCATTGGCACGGTAGCAATTGGGGCAAGGAGTAGGTACAGGAATGTGCGGTACACGTGTGTACATACAATCAAAAATATCTCCTCTAACCCAATCCAAAATAC